>Ga0114931_10000984_pt1 | contig 35940 bp, 27 predicted proteins | sample 2SBtaG_FD_89579 | JGI IMG/M metagenome (GOLD analysis project Ga0114931, IMG submission 89579) | Deep subsurface microbial communities from Kolumbo volcano to uncover new lineages of life (NeLLi) - 2SBTROV14_V59a metaG | ecosystem: Environmental > Aquatic > Marine > Volcanic | place: Kolumbo... | reverse complement strand
ATGTACCGGCTCCTCCTCCACGGCCACCACTCCAGTATGCAATAGTAGCCCATTGTGCTTTTTTATTGAAGGTATGATACCAGTTCAGGTTCACCTGTGGTTTGTGGAAGAAATTTTCTCTTTCCAAGATGAAGTTGGCACCTGAACGACTTACATGGTCATACTTTTGGTACATATCGTAGTATTGTTTGCCACGGTATGTCGGACTTACCGGGGCCCAGTTTTGATTAAAACTACGGCCCTGTTCCAGGAATTTATCCATGGCAGCCGGATCGTAATCGCTGAGACCCGATGCAAAATCATGGCTATAGGTTCCGATGTTTTGCTTGTAAAGGTTTTGCCCATGGCGCTGGGGAGCACCGATGGCAAAGAACTCAAATCGGTCCTTATCAGAAGCTTTATAAGAAGCTCCAAAATAGTATGCCCAAGCATCTGTATAGGTCCCTTCATAGAATCCGTCTCCGGTTTTTCTCACAAGCGTTCCACTGAAAGCAAATTTATCATTCACCATTCCTGAGTTCAGAGAAACCGTAGTTTTCTTGAACCCCCAGCTACCGTATTCCGATTTTACAGAACCACCCCGCACCTGTGCGGCCGGGTCAGTTATGATGTTCAGCGTACCTCCAATGGAAGGTGTAGCCAGGTTGACGGAGCTCAGTCCGCGTTGCAATTGGATGGAAGATGTAGCATCACCCACTCCATCCCAGTTTGACCAATATACCCAGCCATTTTCCATGTCGTTCACGGGCACCCCATTGATCATGATGGCCACGTTTCTTTGATTGAAACCGCGTACATTGATGCGGGCATCACCAGCCCCACCGCCTTGGGTAGTGGCATATACCGAAGGAGCGGTATTGAGCACCATCGGAAGGTCCTGCGAACCCAATCTCTCTGTCACTTCTTTTTTGCCCAGGTTGGTAAAGGCAAAAGGCGTTTCGCGATCGGCACGGCTGGCAACGATCTCAAGGGTCGTCAGCTCAAGCGTTCCGGCTTCAAGCTCAAATTTCAGATTTGGAGCAGCCGTTTTGGTCTGAGGCTTATACCCCACCATCGAGGCCGTGATTTTTGCATTTTGCGGTACATTTTTAAGAACAAACTCCCCATCAATGTCAGTGGCTGTTCCTATATTGGTTCCTTCCACTAATATGTTTGCTCCCACCAGTGTTTCACCGGTTTCAGCATCCATCACCACTCCGCTTACAGTAATCTGGGCATTGAGTGCAGTGGCAAAAAACAGCATAAGAACTGTTGCCAGCATGGCACTCAAAGTCCGTGGCCTGCGTCTTGATACAGGTAGACTTTTTTTCATAGCAATATTGTTTTAGTTAAAAAAAAAGATTCAAAAATATCGGTGCAAAAATACGACTGCTTGCCGAAAGAGCGTATTTTATGGCTTCGTATTGACGTAATCAAAGCTTTGTTTTGTTTTTAACTTTTTGTTAATTCTTTTGCTTTTGCCTCTTTATACATCGCCCTACTTCCTGCCTCGGTGCAAGCCGTAAAAGAAATGATAATTTTGGGTGTATCTTGGGAGAAAGTGAAAGCTTAAAATTAATATTTGCGGATAAATTGCAAAAAGATAAAAGAAAAGAAAAATGTTTAAAAAGTTTGGCATCATCTTCTTAGCATTGTCACTGGTGATAGTGGCTTGTGGAGAAAAAGAGAATCAGATTTTCGGGGTAAACGATGTGGACGAAAAGCCGGTATTTCTGGGAAATTTATTGGAATTCATTCAGACACACCTCGAATACCCCGAATCGGCCATGGCAGATAGCCTGGAAGGCCCGGTGGTGGCACGCTTTATAATCAACCGGGAAGGACGGCCCGAACAATATCAAATCGAAAAAAGTCTGAGCCCCGACTGCGATTCTGCCGTTGTACGAATGCTTCGACTTATGCCGCCCTGGAGTCCGGGCAAAATTGATGGCTTTCCTGTTCCGGTATTGGTGGAACTGCCGGTGGTATTCATGCTGGAAGTCGATACCAGCTCTTCAGTTCAGAATTGATTCTATTGCATTTACTACTTCCTCCGAGTCGGGCATTACTTTCGGAGAAAAGACCTTGACAATTTTTCCCTCACGGTCGATCAGGAATTTTTGAAAATTCCATTTCACCCCGTTGCCGCTCTTCTCGCGTAGATAGCGATAAAGCGGATGAATCGCCTTCCCCCTTACGTGGATTTTAGAAAAAACAGGAAAGGTGACGCCATAATTTGTCTGGCAGAATTCCAAAATTTCGGCATCGCTGCCGGGCTCCTGGTTCAGGAAATCATTGGCCGGAAAGCCCAGCACAAGCAGGCCCTGAGCATGATACCTCTCATATAACGACTGCAAGGCTTCATATTGAGGTGTAAAACCGCATTTGCTGGCCACATTAACAATAAGCAGCACATGGCCGCGGTATTCGGACATGGAATGTGTATCGCCTTGCATATCCACTATTTTGAATTGATAAATCTCTTCCTGAGCGGAAAGCAAGATGGAAAATAAAAACACGGAAACGAGAACAGATATCTTTTTCATAGTAAAATATTTTATCTTCAAACGGCCTCCTTTTTCAAATTATTTAAAGGCATCGAAAGATATGAAAATTGCGCTCATTGAACCCTTTTTCGGGGGGTCTCATCGTCAATGGGCCGAGGGTCTGACCAAATACAGCCGGCACGAAATCGAGCTGTTCACGCTGCCCGGCAGACACTGGAAATGGCGCATGCATGGTGCTGCCGTTACATTGGCAGAGCGATTTCTCAAGTCCTCATTGCAACCGGAACTGATTCTGGTGAGCGACATGCTCGACCTGGGGCTCTTCCTTGCATTGATACGCAGCAGAAACAGCTCAACCCCTGTGGCTCTTTACTTCCATGAAAATCAGCTTACCTACCCCTGGTCACCACAAGATCGTGATGTAAAGAATGCCCGCGATCATCATTATGCTTTTATCAATTACAGTTCTGCTCTTCTGGCCGACCGGGTGTTTTTCAACTCCTACTATCATCTCGAGAGCTTTTGCAAATCCCTGCCGGGGTTTCTCCGGTCCTTTCCACCCCCTAACAACAAGAACGGGATTGACATCATAGAAAAGAAATCGGAGATACTACCGCTGGGCATGGATTTGCAAAAATTTGATCCTGTAAAGGAAGAAACAAGGGAAAGGCCGAAAAGAGGAGTCATCCTCTGGAATCATCGCTGGGAATATGACAAGGCTCCGGAGTCTTTCTTCCGAATATTGAGGATGCTCAAAGAGCGGGGAGTAGAATTTCAGCTGATCGTCCTCGGCAGCCGGAGCGCAAAGTACCCGGCTGTTTTTGATGAAGCCCGCAAATTTTTTCAGGATGAATTACTGCACTTCGGATATGCCGAAAGCTTTGAAGAATACGCTCATTGGCTTTGCCTATCCGATATCTTGCCGGTCACCTCTATACAGGATTTCTTTGGAGGCAGTGTAGTAGAAGCCATGTACTGCAATGTCAAGCCTTTGCTGCCCCACCGTCTGGCCTACCCCGAACACATACCTGAATCATTGCAAGCCAGTTTCTTTTACCCGGCAGATGACGAGCGCGAACTGGCCAATCGCATTCAGCAGCGGCTTTTTAGCCTCCAGCTCTTGCGAAAGCAAAAAACCGATCAATTTGTGGCTCGCTACGACTGGCAGAGGCTTATCGAAAAATACGACCGGGCCCTTAGGGAAGTCGCATTGCCTGTTTCAGAAAAAACAAAAGCACACAAATAGGCCTGTAATTTAAAAATGGATCAAGGCTTATAAGCACTTAGGCGGAGGATTTTTTGCCCGCTTTGCAATTGCATCAGCTCCGTGAGGCTCATATCCGGATTTTGCCACATAAACTCCCTTACGATTTGCCAGCCTACCCAAGAACCTACATTGCCGGGAGCCTCTGGCGGCATACCCAAGGTCGAAGGGCCTACACTGATATAATGGCTCCCCCGGATGCGGTCATTCATAAAAAGACGATCATCTTCAAGAAAATAAGCCCATATCTCCGCTTCGTTTTCTTTGCACCATTTTAATTCCTCTGCGCTGTAACCAATTTTGATGCTATCCGGAGTTTCGGGCAATGTCAAATCAAGGTAGTACAGCAATTTCCCCTGGTGTATCATACGGTCGAGAAGCAGATCGCTCGAAACATCTCTGCCAAAATCATTTTGGGCCAAGCTCATCATGGCATCCCGAACTATATATTCCGGAGTCATTCGCTTCATGATGTATTGGGGATAACCCAGAGCCGGATAAAAAGTAAAGTCTTTGCCAAGGTACATGTCGAGGCCAATACCCAACAGAGAGTCGTAGCAGGTAACGGCTCCGTAGCGATACTCGGACACAAAGGAAAACACATCGGGAACCGGGCGCTGAGGCAAATAATAGCGCATGTATCTGAAAGCCTGTGACAGTTCTTCATTCAGCTCTTTCAAGTCAGGAAATGCCTGTTCCACACTGTCCACTGCCGCTTTATATCCCGGATAATTAAGATAATTCGAAATTTCCTTCAGATCGACTTTTTCCAGCCCCCTGTGGGGAAGGAAACCCAAAATGTTGCCCGTATAACATTCATAAATGCCCGGATAATCCTGAGCCAGCTGTGGCAAGGGTGTATAAGGTGCGACTGTGTCAACTTTTGTCAATATCTTGTCAAGGCGCAAGAGATTAAAAGTAACCTCTATCTGAGTTACATCCGGCACCGGTATTTTCCGTGATTTTTTACAAGAAATCAAACCTGGAAAAAGCAGGGAGAGCATCAGAAAAATTATCTTATTTTTGAATTTCATTATTAAAATTAGTCCTCTGATTAACCGTCAAAATTGCAAATTTATGAGAAAGGTCTTCTTTGCATTGATATTTATACTTTCATTTCATTTCCTCAGTGCCCAACAATTCCGTATCGGATTAACGGCTTCACCTGAATTTAATTTTCCGCGCATTCTTGCCAGCAATGTAAGCTCCGGAGGAGTGTCAGTGGGGCTCAATTACGGCTTATTGGTCGATTTCACCATCGGAGAGGTGGAAAGATACGCCTTCAGTACGGGAATCACCCATCGCATGGCCAATGTATCTATTGAAAACATTAAGCTAATGGATGGTTCAATTGAATATACGGCCAGCCAAAAGCTGAAACTTCAGTATGTGGAAATACCCCTGACCATGCGGCTGCGAACCAATGAAATAGGTTATATCACTTATTATGGACAAATGGGTTTTATCCCCGGTATATTGATATCATCAAGATATGATCAAAAAGCGGACATCTCCGATCCGGCCTACAATTTTAAAAATGAAAAGAATAAAGAAACAGTAGGGCTTAATCTATCGCTTCATGTGGGTGGCGGCATAGAGTATTCACTCGGTGGTGCCACTGCCATCATGGCCGGTTTGTATTACAACAACGGATTTACCAAAATCTATAAAACATCTTTTCTGGATGACAAGGTAAGTTTGAGAAACATAGGCCTTCGACTGGGTCTTCTCTTCTAATAAAATGATCGCTTGAAATAATAGACAAGTAGGACTCGTTTCCTGTGCTCATGTTAATAACGGAGCGAGGGCTATGCCGGTTAATGGGGTATTTTCGGTTTGTATATCATGAAAAACCCTGGTACTTATTCACTATCACTCACCTGGCTTGCCGGATTGATTACCCTCGGGAGTTTTGGGCTGTTAATGCTTCTCATGACAGGGTATCGGGCTCCTGTATATGTGTCCAATTTGCCGGCTATTATTGAAGCTTCTTTTTATCTAAGCACTTTTTTCCTTGTCAGGCAACTGCTCACAGGGCTGGGCGGGTTTCAACTTAGCGAGTCATTGCTACGGCTCAGCGTGCTTGGCTTAATCACGCTTGGCCTCCTTCTTTTACCGTCAGCCCTGTTGCACACAGAGGCAGCCAATGCGGCCACATCGCGCTGGCTTTTGATTATTAAGGGATTACAATCTGCTTTTCTTGTATTCTACTTTACGGCTGGGGCGCTTACAGGCTATCAAATCATCAGCGGACAAGGGTCTGCAAGTACCCGAAAAGCACTTCTCTTCCTTTATTCCTGTCTGCTGGCTCTTCCCGTTTTGCAGGCTTTGGGCATTGATCTACCCCTAATCAACTATGCACTGTTTACCACAGCAGGGGTGGCAGGCATTTCATTGGTTTTTAGGGTCGACTGGCTTGTCAGTCTTGACAGTACACTTCGAAAGTCTACCCTTTTTTACTTGCTAGCACTAAGTTTTCTTAGTACAATCATTTTGCTAAAAACCTTCTTTCCCGATATAAATGATCCCCTCCCGATCCATCCGGCTGAAAGCAATTATGTGTTGCTCAGTGGATTTCTCACTCTTGGTTTCAGTTTGATTTCCTCATTGTTTCTTCTCTTTCACCTGCCGGTGGCGGCTATTTTGGATATTCGCGATGTCGAAAAAAAGCATTTGATCGAAGCCAGCCTGGAAGCGGAAAAATCCCATGATCTGCATGCACTTCTCATAGCACTGGCTTGGCAAACCCGGAGGTCATCATCGGCAGATGCCGCATGGGTTACCCGCGTCAACAACGAAGGCCCCGAAAACCAATACCCCTCCATAGAAGGTATATCTCTGAATGATATTAAGAGAATAGATTACTCGCTTCATGCCCATCCGGGGCACTTTCAGCTCGACCGGGTCAGGGATTTTCTTTTTATTCGCGATTTAGAGAAAGACCCCGTACTTGGCAATCATGTCCTTTCCCTCCGTTCTATGGCCATATATCCCTTCTCTCTGGAAGATGGAAGCGAATGGCGTCTTTGCCTGGGATTCGAAGCCCCCAACGGACTGAATGAACACCTCGCACGCGAAATCAGTTATTTCGTTCGACACACCCGACTATCGGCCAACCATGTATGCAGCTTGCAGGAAGTAGCCGCGAAGGCCCGGCTAGAAAAAGATATCGCCATCGGGCGGGAAATGCAGAAGCGCCTCTTGCCAAAGGATTTCCCACTCAGCAAAAAGGCAGATATCGCAGCAGCTGGTATTTCTGCAGAAGAAATAGGAGGCGACTATTATGATTTTCATGTGATGAACGATCATTCCATTGCCGTACTCATGGCCGATGTGTCGGGCAAAGGCACCCCGGCCGCATTGCATGTGGCCGAGATGAAAGGCATCTTTCAATCGCTCATGCTCAATAATCCGGAACCTGAGAGATTTCTTTCTCTGGCCAACCGGGCGGTCAATCGCTGCTTTGACAAAGGAATGTTTATCACGGTACTCTACACAGTGATTGATCTGGCAAAAATGGAACTGCGCTATGCCCGGGGAGGGCACTGTCCACTTATACACTACAATGCCCGGGAGCATAAAATTCATACCCTGCAGGATGATGGACTCGGCCTTGGCATCATCCACGGGGAAAGCTTTGACAAAACCCTGATGAGCCGCAAAGTAAAGCTGCATGCCGGAGATATCCTTGTTTTGTATACGGATGGCATTGTAGAGTCGAGAAAACCGGATGGCTTTGAAGAGTTTGGCTATGAAAGACTGCGTGACTGCATCTACCTCAATATGGAGCTGGACAGCAAAAGCCTGAATAAAAAAATCCTGCGGGAAGTGGAGTCCTTCAGCAAAAGCAGTATTCGAGATGACATGAGCCTTATGACTATCAAAATAAAAGCCAATAGCCCAAATAAAAATCACAATTAAAGTGGAGAAAAAATGGAAATAATAAGCAAACTCAGTGAAGATGCTCTGAAGATTTCGCTCATCGGAGAATTGGATGCCAACGGAGCAATTAACCTTGACCGCATCATCAGCAAAGCCATAGCGGATGGATATTACAAGATTGCCGTGGACTGTAGGCAACTCGAATACATCTCATCGGCAGGCTTAGGCGTTTTTATCAGTTATATCAGTGAGTTGAAAAGCCACAACGGGAAATTTGTATTCTATCACCTTCGCGAAAATGTGGAAAGTGTATTCAATATTCTGGGCTTGCAAAAAGTAGTTGCCATCACCCCTGATTTTATTCAGGCCAAAAATCAACTCCATGAAGTCTGAATTTACGACACCCTGCAAACCCTCCAGGCTGGCGGATATCAGACGATTCCTCTATGCCACCCTTGCGCGATTTAAGGTAGCCGAGGGCGTCAAACACGAAATCGTGCTGGCCGTAGATGAAGCTTGTGCCAATGCCATAATCCATGGCAACCAATGCGATGTAAGCAAGGTCCTTCATCTCGAAGTAAGCAAGAAAGAAAGACAGCTCACGATTGAAATCAGTGATGTGGGAGAGATTGATAACGATGAATTGGATGATGCCATGGAAAAATCACTGGATGACTTGATTCTTGAACGAAAAGCCGGTGGCCTGGGGCTCAAACTCATTTATTCGCTCATGGATGAAGTCAACTATTTTGCCCGAGACAATAGAAACATATGCAGCCTGCGTAAGAAGCTTTGACATAAAGGCGTTTTAATTGAAAATTTGATAGACCCCGGTAATTCGAGGTCCCTTGCACACAGGAACGGTTGTGATTTTTCTTTCCTTCATCAGGGCTTCCACTTCACTTAAGGGCATGGACTCATCTACCACCATGGGTTTTCGAGTGACAATTTTTTCCAAGTCCATTTCTTTCATTGACCCGAATCGAAGCAGACCCCTTCGAAAATCACCATCCGTAATGATGCCTTCCAGTTTTTGAGCAGTTCCGATTAGTGCCAACCCCAGTCTTCCCTCACTCATGCGGATGAGCAGTTCTTCGGGCTTGATATCCAAATTTACAAAGGGCAATTCTTCACTTCGCATGGCTTCGCCCACGGTAGTCAGGAGTTTATGGCCGAGTTTTCCTCCGGGATGATATCGAGCAAACTCTCTCACTTCAAAATGCCGGGCTTCCATTAGTGCTACGGCCAGTGCATCACCCAACGCAAGGGCTGCTGTCGTTGAGGTGGTCGGAGCCAGCTGAAGAGGGCAGGCTTCCGCAGGAACCGCAGCATTCAAGACAATATCGGCATGGCGGGCCAGGGTGGATCGTAGCTCGCCTGTTATTGCGATTGTCAGGTTGCCATGCTCCTTGAGATAGGCCAGCAATCGCAAAATCTCTTCCGTTTCTCCGCTATTGCTCAATAAGAGGAGAATATCCATGTCATCAATCATCCCCAGGTCCCCATGCAGGGCCTCGGCAGGATGCAGGAAGAATGCAGAGGTACCTGTGGAGGCCAGTGTAGAAGCTATTTTTTGGCCTATCTGCCCCGATTTTCCCATGCCGCTAACTATTAGCTTGCCTTTCCCGGCCAGAATATTCTCTACAGCGCTGTCAAATTGCCCATTCAAATTTTCTGCAATTGCTCTTAGACCTTCCATTTCCGTATGGATGGTTTTTCGTGCGATTTCCTGATATTTCATATTGCAAGCATCATTATAAAAATAAACGGTCCAGAATACCCTCAAGCTGCTCAAGCCTGATCTGGTTAGGTCCGTCACTGAGGGCATGATCGGGGTCGGGATGGGTTTCCATAAAATAGGCATTGGCCCCCCATATTTTTGCACTGTAAGCCATTAATGGAGCATACTCTCGATTGCCACCGGTCTTTCCCCCGGCAGCTCCAGGGCGTTGTACACTATGCGTACAATCCATCACCACGGGATAGCCAAACTTCTTCATATCGGGAATATTCCGGAAGTCAACCACCAGATTGTTGTAGCCATAAATATTCCCCCTTTCGGTCAGTAATATTTGCTCATTGCCCGCCTTCCTCACTTTTTCTGCCGGATAATACATGTCTGCACCACTTAAAAATTGTGCCTTTTTTATATTGACTATTTTCCCCGTCCGGGCTGCTGCAATAAGCAGATCGGTTTGACGACAGAGAAAGGCCGGTATCTGGAGGACATCAACCACTTCGGCCACCGGTGCTGCCTGTTGGGGTTCATGAAAATCTGTAAGCAGAGGAAGTGAAAATTCTTTTTTCACCTTGGCCAAGATCCGAAGTCCGGCCGCCATACCCGGGCCTCTGAATGCAGACACAGAAGTACGGTTGGCCTTGTCATAGCTGGCCTTAAAAACTACCGGGATGGCATATTTCTGTTCCAGGCGCTTGAGTTCACGGGCAACGGTCATTAATAATTCCGCTGACTCGATCACACAGGGCCCGGCTATCAAAAAACTATTTTTCTTTAATTCGCTGTACGTTATCATGCTTTATTCTTCTTATTTTCTTGAACTGGCTCATATTGATGCATGAATTCATTCCATTGTCCCTGGGCTTTCAATATTCGCTCACCCAGCTCGCGCAGCGCTCCACGGCCACCGCTTTGCTCAAGAATTAGATCCGATCTTTTTTTTACTTCTGCATCTGCATCAGCCGGACAGGCAGCCAGACCCGCCAAAGCCATTGCAGGCAAATCAATCACATCATCGCCTACAAAAGCGATCTTCTCAAATGCCACATCGTAGTCAGATGCGAATTTCATCAATGCCGACTTTTTATCCATACACTTCTGCATCAGAAATTCCACCTCCAACTCCTTCATTCTTCGCTCCACAAGATGGCTGCTTCGGCCGGTGATGGCACCGAAGCGATAGCCCATCTTACCCATTCTTTTTATCATAAGCCCATCACGCACATGAAAGGTTTTCCACTCATTGCCCGTTTCGTCATAATAAATGCGGCCATCTGTCAAAACCCCGTCAATATCAAAAAGGATGGCTTCTATTTTTTTCAGGTTCATGTCTTTTTCTTCTTATCCTTACACAATCATGTCAACCCAATAACGCAAGCTAATGGATAAAAACTATTCATGACAAATATTTGGCAACAATTGGCATGCGCCTGCCCATGCCGAAGGCCTTTGGCGAAACTCGCAATATCGGGGCAAACTGATGTCTTTTGTATTCATTGCGATTGACCATACTAAGCACCCTTGCCACCAGCTTGCGATCGAAGCCCATGGCAATAATTTCTGCCGGCCCTTTTTCAAGTTCAATGTAGGCTTGCAACACCTGATCAAGCAAATCGTAAGGTGGAAGGGAATCCTGATCGAGCTGTTCCGGCCTCAACTCGGCCGAAGGAGCCTTCTCAAGGATGCGCCACGGAATGATTTCTTCTTTCCGGTTGATCCAGCGTGCCATATCATAGACTTCCGTTTTATAGAGGTCGCCAATCACGGACAGTCCCCCGGCCATATCACCGTAGAGAGTTCCGTATCCCACAGCCAGCTCACTTTTATTGCTGGTGTTCAGCAGGATATACCCAAATTTATTGGACAAAGCCATCAAATAGTTGGCTCGAATGCGGTCCTGCAGGTTTTCCTCGGTAACATCAAAAGGTCGATTCTTAAAATGGGGTTTTAAAATATCGAGATACGCCTGATAAACTTCCGTGATGGGGATGATTCTATGCTCGCAACCCAGATGTTCGGCCAGTTTGAGGGCATCGCTCACCGAAGCTTCTGACGAAAACATGGAGGGCATCAGTACGGCATGGACATTGGAAGCACCAAGGGCTTCGCTAGCCAGAACCAGGGTAAGAGCTGAGTCAATACCTCCTGATAGGCCCAGAATGGCCTCCCGAAAGCCCAGTTTATAAAAATAATTCCGAATGCCCTCGATAAGACCTTTGTGCACGACTGAGTTCTTATCCCACTTCTGATCATGGTCACTCACCAGCGGATTGCTCTTATCAAAGCATTCGTCCCAATGATAATAACGAATGCACTCCTCAAAATATGGCAGTTCCTCTACAATTCGTCCCCTGTCGTTGATGAGCATCGAGCCACCGTCAAAAAGAAGTTCGGTCTGCGTTCCGGTATGGTTCACATAAATGAGTGGGATTCCATATGCCTTTACATTGTTTTTCAGCACATTTTTCCGTTCATTGGTATGACCATGAGCAAATGGAGATGCGGCAATATTGATCATGATCTCCGGCTCCTGCTTCATGAGCTCTTCCATCGGATTCACTGTGTAAAGCGGATTTTCATTTCCGATATTCCAAAGGTCTTCGCAAATTGTTAGAGCAATGCGTTTTCCCTTGAAGCGAATAATTTGGAACTCCCGGGAAGGTTCAAAGTATCTGTATTCATCAAAAACATCGTAAGTTGGTAGCAAGCCTTTGCGCACAATTTGTCTAACCTTTCCTCCTTCGATAAAGTAGGCGGCATTATAGAGGTCTTTACCTTCCGGCACGGGATTGCGCTCGGGTGAGCCCACAATGACCGCCAATCCTTTTCCTCCGCTGTAGCGAGATAGTTCGGCAATGCTTTTATCGCATCTTTCAATAAAATCATCAAATTCTAAAAAATCGCGTGGCGGATAGGCAGGGACAGCCAACTCGGGGAAGATGATAAGGTCGGCAGTTGCCGCAGCTGCCTTGTCAATGGCCTCTTTCATCTTCCTGAGGTTGCCTTCGAAGTTGCCTACATGAAAGTTGAGCTGAGCTATTCCAATTTTCATCGTGCCGAATTACTGAAAAAATCGAATCTTTCGGGGCAAAGTTAAGATTAATCACATTGTGACCACGTAGTCCGATCTTATCGAAGGCCAGCGAAAAACAGGAAGTGAATAAATGCCGTTTGTGAGACAAACAATAATGTGCTTTCTTCAGTATATTACTGAATCGAATTATGAGATTTATCCGTAGCCTTTATTATTCCTTTATAGTGCAGCTTTTGCTCCTCCATCTTAAGCGGCATCCACTTCTTTTGAGCTTCTGGCTGATCTTGTTTTTGAGTGTAACCGGTACACTGGGCCGGGTTTTCGGCATTCCTTATCTATTTCTTGATCCGGAATACCTCGGGAAAGTCAGTTTTCTCAGTTTTTTCATTGTTGGTCTTTGCCTTGGCGGCTTTATTATGACTTTTCATATTGTCAGCTACATGCTCAATAGCTATCGTTTTCCATTTCTCGCCACTCTTCACTACCCATTTTATACCTATCTCATCAACAATTCGCTTATTCCGGCAGCCTTTGTTTTTACCTATTTAATCTCTGTCTATCGCTTTCAGAGTGCATTTCTATCCACGTTCGCCATTTCAATTAATATTTTCTCTCTCTTGCTGGGGCTGCTCATCATGTGGGGTTTATTTCTTGCCTATTTCACCAGCTTCAATGTCAACATATCCAAGCTAAAAATAAGATCAGACGATCAAACTACGAATCCCTCCGAGCCTGTAGTGAAGCTAAATGAAAGCTGGGAGCGTAAGATTAAAACGGCAAGAATCTGGCCCGTGGAGAATTTCATATCACGAAACCTGAGCATCCGGCCTGTCAGGGGGGTAAGCCACTACGATGCCTCTTTGCTGATCCGTATTTTTCGGCAGCATCATCTCACGGCATTTATTGTGCAGGTGCTTTCATTTGCGTTGTTGGTATTCCTCGGGTATTTTATCGAGTATCCGGTGTTTGTCATACCGGCAGCCGGTAGCGTCATCATCCTTCTGGCCACACTGATGATGTTCGAAGGAGCCCTCAATTTTTGGTCGCGCGGCTGGCGCTTCATAGCCTATATGCTGCTGCTCCTGGTTTTCAGCCTGCTTATTCGCTACGGATGGGCCGACCACCGCAACGAGGCTTACGGTTTGGATTATCAAGTGCCTCCGAGGGCCTATCTAAGTGATACGCTGGCCGCCATAAACAATTTTGAAAATATATACAGGGACCAACGAAATACCCTTAAGATACTGAAGAACTGGCTGCATAAAGTAAAGAGGAGCAAGAAAGAAGGTGCAAAGCCAAAAATGATCTTCATAGCTGCCAGCGGAGGAGGATCAAGGGCTTCGGCCTGGAGCATGGCGGTTATGCAGAAGCTCGACAGTCTTTTCCCCAACAGGGTGATGGATCATACGGTTTTGATGACCGGTGCCAGCGGAGGCATATTGGGCACAGCTTATTACCGGGAGTTGAAACTTAGGGAATTGGAGGGTGCCCATATCGATCCCAATGATATTCGTTACTACCAGAACATCACCCGCGACCTGCTCAATCCCCTGACCGAGGCCCTTGTCGTCAACGATTTTCTTTTTCCCTGGCGAAGGGTTCACATTGACGGCAAAGAATACCACAAGGACCGCGCTTATATCTTTGAACAGTACTTTAATCGCAATACAGAAGGGATACTTGACAAACGCCTTGTGGAATATGCCATACCGGAGGAGCAGGCTCGTATCCCCATGATGATCCTCTCGCCCACCATTATTAATGATGAACGTTTTCTTTTTATTTCGCCCCACCCGGTCCGCTATCTTACCCGTCCACTAAATGATGATTTACATTTCAGCAACAGAGCTGTAGATGGTGTGGATTTCCAAAGTTATTTTAATTATTGTGGTTGTGAAAACATTAAATTCACTACAGCACTGCGTCTCAATGCTACCTATCCCTACATTTTACCCCCCGCCCAGCTGCCCAGCATTCCCTCCATGCAGATTATGGATGCGGGCATTCGTGACAATTACGGCATAGAACCCATTTCCCGTTTTATTCTGACCTTTCGTGAATGGATTGACCAAAATACCAATGGCATTGTCATAATAGGCATCAATGCCGTCAACAACGGCAGCCCTCAGATAGCTGAAGAAGCGGCTCCAAGCCTGATGAAACGAATCCTGAACCCGATTTGGAATCTCTATTACAACTGGGTACAAATACAAGAGTACAATAATAATTTTAAAATTGATTTGCTTTCAAAAACGCTCAATGTTCCGGTGCAGTTTCTTGAGTTCAACTACATTCCCGGTCCTAAAGTACGAGCAGCCTCAATGAGTTTCCATCTTACGGAAGGGGAAAAGAAAAATATCCGAAATGCCATGAATCAAATTCCAAACAAGGAAGCCATCGAGCAGCTTAAACGTCAATTGGGCTGGTAGTCAAGTAATTCGAGACTTGCGATGTTCTCCACGTGATAGGTATGCGGAAACATATCCACCGGCTGTATTTCGCGCAGCTTATATTTTTCGGCAAGTATGGCCAGATCACGGGCCTGTGTGGCCGGATTGCAACTGACATATATAATCCTGCGTGCTCCTGATTCTAATAATTGACGGCAAACTTTCTCGTGCATGCCGGCCCTTGGCGGATCGGTGATAATCACATCAGGGCTCCCGTGCTCAGAAAAGAACGACTCGCTAAAGAGCTCTTTCATATCACCGGTCAGAAATGTACCATTGTCAATACCGTTTAATTTGGAATTATTCCGTGCATGAAGCACTGCTTCCGGTATGGATTCTATGCCCGTCACTGTGGCACAGGCCTGGGCCAGAAAAAGAGCAATGGATCCGGTGCCCGAGTAGAGGTCAAATACCCGGTCGCTGGGCTTCAGACCAGCCATTTCCTTTACTCGTCTGTACATTTGAATGGCCTGTGCCGGATTGGTCTGAAAGAAAGTAAGCGGCCCTATCCGGTATTTGATTTTATCCAACTGCTCGGTAATATAGCCTTTGCCATAATAAGTCTTGAAGTCCAGATCATAGAGGGTATCGTTCTTTTTAGGATTTACGACTCCGAGGAGCGTATCAATTTCAGGAAATTTCTCATGGAGAAAATTCATGAGTGCCTGCATGGCCGGTTCATCATCATAGAATACACTGAGGATGAGCATCCACTCACCACCCAGCGTGTTTCGGGTAATCAAATTGCGCAGCCAGCCCCGCTGCTCACGAATATTAAAAAAAGTAAGTTCCTTGTCGAAGGCGTAGGCACGGATGCTATTGCGTATGCGGTTTTGCAGCGAATCTTGCAGCCAACACTCTTCCACATCCAGCACCTTGTCAAAAGCCCCCGGCACATGAAAACCGAGGCCTCTGCGGTCATTCAATATCTCCCCTTTTTCGATTTCTTCAGGTGTCAGCCAGCGCGATTCCGAAAAGGTAAATTCGAGCTTGTTTCGATAAAATTTTTGTTGTGGCGAAGCCATGATGCGATGTACCTTTTCTGCTTCGAGTCGGGCAATGCGGGCAATTGCATCTTCCACCACGCTCTGCTTGAAGTCGAGCTGTGCTTCGTACTGTACATGCTGCCATCGGCATCCTCCGCAATATTCAAAATGTTTGCAGAATGGACTGGTCCGTAAAGGTGAGGGTTTCAGTAATTGTTGGAATCGTGCCATGGCAAAGTCGCGCCTGTTTTTAAAAACCAGCACATCGGCCCGATCACCGGGGACTCCTCCCTCCACAAAAACTACTTTCCTATTGTGCCGGGCAATGCCCACACCCTTGTCACCTGTCGATTCTATTTGCAGATCTTCAATGATATATTTCTTTCTTCTTGCCATTGCCCATTCTCCTTATTAATGTGGTGATATTCCCGGATTTATTTTAATTCTTCTTCCCGCCTGCGATTCACCCTACGGGAGATCACAATGCTCACTTCATACAAAAACAGGATGGGGATGGCAATCATTATTTGACTCGTCACATCCGGAGGTGTAATGATAGCTGCAAGAATCAGAATAATGACAAAAGCCTCTCTCCGATGGCTTTTAAGAAATTCTGGTGTGAGAAGTCCAATGCGCGAGAGCAAATAAGAAGCTACGGGAAGCTCGAAGATAATGCCCGAGGCCAAAGTAATCATAGAAACCACCGAAATATAGGATCCGAGATTGATCCTGTTGATGACTTCATTGCTAACTTGATAATTGCCCAAAAAGTTAATAGAGAAGGGAACGATGATGTAATACCCGAAAAGCACCCCAACAAAAAATAATAAGGAGCAGGCAAATACTAGGCCACGGGTATGTCGTATTTCATTGTCATGTAATCCCGGTTTTACAAATCGCCATATTTCCCAGAAAATATAGGGGAAAGCCACAATAAGTCCTGTTATAAAAGAAACCTTGACATGCATGAGAAATTGCCCAGGCATATCCACATTCTGCAATGAGAAGGCAATACCGTCCATGCAAAGATTGGCTCCCAGGTGCACCTGATTAGAGAGCCAGCACAATAGCCGGTAGGTAATAAAATCTTCGTTTTTTGGTGCCAAAATGATCCGGTCAAAAACAAAGCCTTTGTTCAGAAATGCAATAATAGAGACAAGGAGCACCGCTGTCAAAGAGCGCAGTATATGCCAGCGCAAGGCCTCAAGATGTTCAATAAATGTCAGTTGATTGGGATCCTTTTGTTCCATTTTGATTTCCTTATTCTTCCTTACCTTCCAGCAGATCCATGATTTTGTTCAGTTTGGGTGAGAGGATAATCTCGGTACGTCTGTTTTTTGCACGACCTTCCGATGTTTTGTTGCTTGCCACCGGAAAATAGTCGGCCCGGCCTGCCGGCAGCAAACGCAACGGATCCACTCCGTAATCTTCCAGAATACGGACAACGGAAGTAGCCCGCAAAACACTTAAGTCCCAGTTGTCTTTCACACAAGGACCCGGCCGTACCGGAATGCTATCCGTATGACCTTCAATCATTATTTCAATTTCAGGGTTTTTATTCATAACATCCGCTATCTGCCTGAGGGCAGATTTCCCGTTTTGGCCCAACTCCCAGCTGCCCGACTTAAAGAGCAATTTGTCGCTCATGGAAACATATACTTTTCCGTTTTTCTTCACTACGCTAAGATCCGACTCATTGAATCCTATCAAAGCTTCTTCCATTTTTATCCTTAACTGGTTGACGGCCGAGTCTTTTTCAGCAATCATACGTTCTAATTGCTTTACTTTTTCTTCTCTTGCCTCGAGGCCTTGCTGCAACGATGCAATAGCCTTGTTTTTCCTTTCAAGTTCCTTTTCCTTTTCCTTCAGTTGAGATGCCTTGCGCTCCAATTCCAATGACTTTTCATTCAGCATTTTTTCTTTTTCATTAAGTTCCAGTGCCAACTTTTCCCTTTCGAGATTGCTGTTTTGCAAGAGCTCTTTGTTTTGCGCTATCACCTTTTCATAGAGCATATTCAGATTATCATTCATTTTCTTTAATTGCAAATATTGGCGACTCATTCGAGCCGTATCGCGTTTGAGGGCTTCCACTTGCTCTCTTTCCTCCGATAGTTGTTTATCCAATGAGGCTACATCCTCGCGACAATCGCGATAATTGGACGAAAGGATACGAAGCGAATCCTGTTTCTCTTTCAATGTGTTCTGGGTATCCTGAAACTTGCGGGCCGGAACACAGGAGGCCATATATCCGATAAGCCCTAACAAGGCAACAATTATAATCAAGGAGGAAAATCGTCTCATAGCTTCGATTTTTTTTGTTTGCAAAGTTACTTTGGAACGGGCAATCCTATATTTTTTCTTTTCTCAGAAATCCTTTGTCGAAACTGCCGATGCAGGGATAATGAGAAAAGAGTGATTTTATTTCTGAACGTGCCTCATTGAATTGCTATTTTTGAATATATGGCCCAAAGCAAAACAATCTACACCTGCCAAAATTGCGGAAACACTTCGGCTAAGTGGATGGGGCGCTGTCCCTCCTGTGGCGAATGGAATACCTATGTTGAAGAACTGATAGTCAAGGAAGGGTCGAAAAACAGCGGTTTTCAATGGAAAAGCGAGAAAGGACCAGTGCATTCAATACCGGTCAATCTTGAAAATATCGAAGGTCACGAGCAGATTCGTCTCAGTACGGGAGACAAAGAACTTGACCGGACGTTGGGCGGAGGAATCGTGGCGGGGTCACTTATCCTTATTGGTGGGGAGCCCGGCATCGGCAAATCTACCCTGATGCTACAAATGGCTCGCGGTCTGGACGGTCGGAGAATTCTTTATGTTTCGGGCGAGGAAAGTGCTGTACAAATCAAAATGCGGGCCGAACGTTTAGGCATCCATAATCCGGAATATCTGGTCTACACGGAGACCAACACTCAACGCATTTTCCTCCAGGCAAAAAAGATAAAACCCGATGTGGTTATTATTGACTCCATTCAGACGCTCCATTCCGAAGATATTGACTCGACCCCAGGGAGCGTGTCACAGGTAAGAGAATGCACGGGAGAGTGGCAACGCTTTGCAAAAGAAACCGGTACTCCGGTCTTTTTGATTGGGCACATTACCAAAGAGGGCTCCATTGCCGGCCCCAAATTGTTGGAACATATGGTGGATACCGTACTACAATTTGAAGGAGATCGCCATCACCAATATCGAATTCTGAGAACCGTAAAAAATCGCTTTGGAAGCACTGCCGAATTGGGTATCTACGAAATGCAGGGCAATGGCTTGCGTGAAGTCAGCAATCCATCAGAAATCCTTATTTCCACAAGGCCCGAAGCCTTAAGTGGCATTGCCATTGCCACCATTATGGAGGGCATGCGTTCCATGCTCATCGAAGTACAATCTCTAGTCACGACAGCTGTGTATGGTACTCCGCAGCGCTCGGCTACGGGCTTTGACCTCCGTAGGCTGAACATGCTCCTGGCCGTACTGGAAAAGCGCATCGGTTTTCCGATGGGTAACAAAGATATTTTTCTGAATATGGCCGGTGGCATTCGCGTAGATGACCCTGCGGCCGACCTTGCCATCGTGACGGCACTCATTTCTTCTCTGGAAGATAAAACCATTGCCCCATTGACGGTTTTTGCCGGTGAGGTCGGACTATCAGGGGAAATTCGCCCGGTCAATCGCATCGAACAGCGTATTAGCGAAGCCGATAAATTGGGCTTTGAGCAGGTCTACCTTGCTTCAGGAAATATGAAAGGCATTGACCGAAAAAAATTCAATTGCCGCTTAATCGAAGTCAATAAGGTAGAAGAGTTGGTACGTTTGCTCTTTTGATTCTCCTATTTTCGCCCGAAATCGGCCGGGATTTCTCCCCACTTCTTTGTATCCCATTTATAGACGGGAATGTCATAGCTGTTCTTTCTCAGCCAGGATTCGGCACGATCTATCATTTCCCAGAGTTCACGGGTTTTTTCATTGCGCGGGAGCATGGTCTTCACCTTTTTGTTTCGGACCCAAGCCAATGCCGTTCCGGAGTCCGTATAAATTGGCCTTTTCGTACCCGCTTTTTTTTGCAATGCAATGGCGTGAACCAGCGCCAGAAATTCTCCGAGGTTATTGGTACCCATAGGGAAGGGACCCTGATGAAAAATCTCCTTTCTGCTGGCCGTATCCACGCCCCGGTATTCCATCACTCCGGGATTGCCGCTGCAGGCAGCATCCACACTGATGCTGTCGCGGATAAACGGAGTTCCGGCCCTTTCTTCTTTTGCTTTCATGGCTGAAGGGCCCTGTTTATACGCCTTTTCGGCTTCCCATTTGCTTTTATATGACTTGTACAAAGCCCCCTGATAGCTTGTGATTTGTTGTAAAACCGCACTCCATTCCTCATAAATGCCGGGATGGTGTCCGCGCCAGACTACATAGTATTTCTTTTTCTTAGTCGCCATATGGCGCTAAGATAATCGCAAGCCTTCTTTTATTGCTGAACAAATTGCTTAACAGCCCCGGGAATTTCATTTAATGTGAAAATATAGTATCCCGTTGCCAGCCCATTCAGACTGAGCGTTTTTTCTCCATCTAAATTCAATACTCCGTTCATCACTTCCTGCCCGGCCAGATTGAATATGGAAAAGGAAGATTCACCGGTCATTTGCTTGGAGGGAATCAATCTGATCTGACGGTTCTCAGAATTAAAGCGAATGGACATCTCTGATGTCTGAGCTTCTTCAATCCCCGTACTGCTAGCTTCTGCCACGGTTACAATTTCCTTGACAATCTGATCTCCAGAGGAAGTGCCATCGTTGTTGGACAGGTTTTCAGCCACTGAAATTTCCACGTCACCACTGCCGGCAGCAGGTGCGGTCCAGTCTATCGTCCATGAGCGGCTGCCACCTGTACAGGCGGTTCCCATCGAAGTATGTGTAATATACCCACCATTTACCTGCATCTCATTGTTGCTGCTTTGCAGTGTGCCGGCAAATGAGCCCGACAGGTCTTGAACAGAGAGTTGAAACCCTGCCTTGGCCATACCGTTTTTATTGGCCGTCACTGTAATCTGATAGCTTTGACCTGGAACATAGCCGTTGCTGTCGATATTCGTGCTAATGAGCCCTGTCGTGGCCGTGGCATTGCCATTATGGCAACCTGCGGTAGCACAGGTCCTTCCATTTTCAAAACGTCCGCCCGAGAAACCGGCATTGCCGCTATCAACCGGAGCTCCCCCCGATTTTGAACTCAGATCGTAACTAATAAATAAAACCAGAGAAAGGAGGGTAAATGTAGTCAGGTAAATAAGTCTTTTCATGAACGGATTTTAAAGGTTTCAAAATGAAGGCATAATATACTTCAAAATTTCAATGACCAAAAGGAACAAGTGTCACAGTTCTCCCATTTTTTAATTAAAGGTAAGCAGACAGTATCAACCTTCAATCGCTTCCAGAATCTGCTTTGCATGATCCTTGGTCTTCACCTTGTCAATGATCTTCATGATCTTTCCTTCTTCATCAATCACGAAAGTGACACGATGTGTGCCTTCATATTCCCGGCCCATAAACTTTTTGGGCCCCCATACACCGTAGAGATTCACAATTTTCTTGTCCTTGTCTGCAATCAGCGGGAAGGGCAATTCATACTTCTCAATAAATTTGCGGTGCGATTTTTCATCGTCTGTGGATACCCCTATTACCGCCAGCCCATGCTTTTTAAGGGTTTCATAGTTGTCGCGCAGGTTGACGGCTTCGGCCGTGCAGCCGCTTGTATTGTCTTTTGGATAAAAATATAGTACGAGTTTGCGGCCTCTGAAGTCACTCAGTGCCACCTCTTTTCCATCCTGATCCGTTCCTTTAAAATCCGGAGCCGGATCACCTTGCTTAAGATGTGTCATTGCTTTTTGATTTTTAGTTGATAAATTTTTTCGTTTTGATTTCCGGCTTTATCACTCACATGTATGTGCAATACATGCTCCCCTGCTTTTAAAGACTCCGGAATGATACCTGTCAGTCGTTTCTTCTTATAATCATACTCCATCAGCCACCAGCGGCCATCAAGATATGCATTGTACTTGTCAATATCACTCTTTTTGTCTTCAATCCTGAGTGAAATACGTCCACCGGGTCGGAGCGTTTCGGGAAAAAGCACCTTTTCAATTTCGGGGGCCGTACTGTCCACACTAAGATAATAATTACCAAATTCACGGGTACGAAAAATAAATACCGAGCCACTCCATTTGCCGGTATAATAGTCGCTTTCCCCCTCTTCGACTTGCACTGCTACTGTTCTTTTCTTCAGCGATTCCGGAAAGTCACTTTGCCGAATATTTATCACTGCCTTTTTATGTAAGGGGACTCCGAGCTCATTTATTCGAAAGAGTGGCGACATTCCCCCTTGGATATGCTGCAAACTGTCTATGCTAAAATGAAAGTATATGCTATCATACAGAGCCCCCTCCGGTATGATTATCTGAAAATCTCCTGCCTCAAAATAGGAGGCCTCATCCGGCAACATGCGTTGCGACTTGGGCCGTAACTGTGCCTTTCTTCGGACAGCCAGGCCTTTCATTTTAAATGAAAGATGGCTTTCGTTTCCGGAGGCATCGCGTACGAGTATGCGTATGGGTATCGTCTCGCCCGGAGCTACAGTGAGCCAACCATCGTTAAGCAGCTTGCTATACATTGAAAGCCGGTCACCCGGCAGCTTATAAAGGCGTTCCACCAGTTTTCCCTCTTTCTTTTTCAGTGCATAATCCATATGGGCATTGGCATAGCGGCTCTCGGAAAAAGAAAATTGGTCCCCCCGCCATTCGAAAATGGTTCGTTTGCCGGCTACTAACCGGCTTACGTAAACCCCTAGTTTGCCGGAGTTTTTGTCCATGCGATCTATCACCCGCATTCCGAATGCCACACGTCCTGCAGGAACTTCCAGGATATTATCCCTATTCGCTAGCACATAGCCCGTTTCTTCTTTTCGCAGGGTGTACGACTGTGGGAAAGAGGAAGGGCCATAGAGCAAAAGTTCAAGCATTTGCGGAGCGCTGTGATCTTCCACGGCAATACCGAGCCGTTGGGGGTTAACAGGTTCCTGCCCGGCAGTTTTTCTGATTTCAAAATGCAGATGCGGCCCTGACGAACTACCACTATTACCGCTTTTGGCCACAACTTCTCCTTTTTTTACTTCAAAACGATGAGGTGTGGGATAGAGGTCAATGGCAAAGGATTTATTGCGGTATTGCATCTCTTTCACATAACCTGCCAAAGGCTCAGAAAATTGGCTTAAGTGCGCATACACGGAAGTGTAGCCATTGGGATGCTCAATATACAAGGCTTTTCCAAAGCCAAAGGGCGACACTTTTATTCGGGAGACAAAACCATCTGCCACGGCATAGACATTGCGGCCGATTTGCCCGCCCGTTTTGATATCAATGCCCGAATGGAAATGGCTCCCCCGCAACTCGGCAAAAGAGCCTGCCAGTTCGATGGGAAAATCTACGGGATTTCGAAAAGAAGCCGGAGAGGTCTGGGCCTGGAGCTGCATTGAGGTCGGTACAAAGAGTATAAGAAAGAGGAAAGCAGCCCGGATATGCCTGTCGATCATTTTAGAAATTCGGCCGTAGTTGAGCTCTTGCATAGAAATCATTAATATATGAAACCACATCTTCGGCTTTGTCTACCACGGTAAAAAGCTCAAGATCATCCGGACTGATTTTCGACTCTTTCATCATCCTTGCCTTCAGCCAGTCGACCAGGCCGCACCAATAGTCGGAATCAAAAAGCACCACCGGAATACGTTCTATTTTCCTTGTCTGGATCAGTGTGAGGGTTTCAAACAATTCATCCATGGTACCAAAACCACCCGGCAAACACACAATGCCCTGGGCATATTTTAGAAATATCACTTTGCGTACAAAGAAATAGCGAAACTGAAGAATTTTATCCGGATCTACATAGGGGTTTAGGTGCTGCTCGTGCGGAAGGTCAATATTGAGTCCTACCGAAGGAGCTTCGGCCAGGCGGGCTCCAAGATTGGCAGCCTCCATCACACCCGGACCGCCCCCCGTGATGATTCCATACCCCTCTTCGGCCAGCAAATTAGCTACTTTCGTGGCTGTCTTGTACTCTTCACTATCTGGTTTGATGCGAGCCGAGCCAAAAATAGAGATACAAGGACCGATGTCTTTCATGCGTTCAAAACCCTCGACAAATTCCGAGATGATTTTGAACATTCGCCATGAGGATTCGGCCTGAATGGTCGTCCAGCTTTTCGCTTTATGTATTTTCCTGTTTTCCCCTTGTATTTCACTCATTTACTTCTGGATTTTTGCCACAAAATAGAGCCCGAGGAAAGTAATCATTCCATTGATAAGCAATATTTCGTGTCCGATTACATAATCACCCAAAAAGAACGTTTCATTTCGCTTTATCATATAAGCTGCCACAGGCGAGATCAAAGCCACAAGCAATATGGGCCAGCCCGAAACCTTTCTTTTCGTCAACAGTCCAAAGGCAAACAATCCGAGCAAGGGGCCATAGGTATATCCGGCTGCCATAAAAACTCGATCGATTACCGAGCGATCACTGATCCGGTTGAAAAGGACAATCACACCCAAGAGTGTGACGGAAAAGCCGAGATGAACGAGCATGCGGGTTTTGACTTTTTTGTCGTCCGATTTCATGCCTAGAAAATCGATGCAAAAACTGGTGGTCAGGGCCGTGAGGGCCGAGTCGGCACTTGAATAAGCGGCAGCAATGAGTCCCACGACAAAAGCAATACCTACCACAGGATTCAAATACTTGAGTGCCAACAAGGGGAAGAGTCCGTCAGCCGGGAATGCTCCACTTTGGGCATAGTTGGCAATGCCCGCATGATTGGCCAGATAAAGCAGGGCTTCATTCGGATATTGCCCCTGGGCAACTATCCCGGCTCCACTAAGTTCATTGTATTTGCTGATTGCAAAAAGATAAAGCAGTGCACCAAGACTCAAAAAAAGGAGATTCACCAGAAAAAACATGGGCATCTGCGTATAGATATTGCGCTGCGCCTGACGCAAGGTGCGTATGCTCAGGTTTTTTTGCATCATATCCTGGTCGAGCCCAGTCATGACCAAAGCAATGAAAGCTCCGTTCATAAATTGAATGAAAAAATTCTTGTTGCTAAGCTCAAAATGGAAAATATGAGTATAAGAGCTTTCCTTTAGCAGATTAGTGGCAGACGCAAAGTTCAGATTCAATTCTCCGGCAATGAGCACGATGGCCAGCACAGCAGCCAGCAACATAAAAAATGTCTGTAGCGTATCTGTCCAGACAATGGTCTTGATGCCACCGCGGAAGGTATAAAGCCATATCAAAGCGATGGTAATGCTCACAGTCAGCCAGAAAGGAACCCCCCAAACTCCAAAAACAAACATGTGCAGTACACCAGCCACAAGAAAAAGCCGGAAAGCCGCCCCAATCGTGCGGGAAAGAAGAAAAAAACCGGCTCCGGTTTTGTAAGCGACCTTATCAAAACGTTGCAACAAATAGTGATAGATGGACGTGAGATTGAGAGAATAATAAACCGGCATCAATACAAGTGCGATGACTAGATAACCTGCCATATAGCCCAGCACCATCTGCATATATGCAAATTGATTGCTGCCCACCCATCCGGGTACTGAGATAAAAGTGACCCCTGAGAGCGAAGCTCCAATCATGCCAAAAGCTACTGCAAACCAAGGCGATTTTTTCTCCCCCCGAAAGAAAGTATCATTGTCGGCATGCCGGCTAGTGAGATAAGAAACCAAAAGCAATAAGGCAAAGTAAGCTCCGGTGATGGATAGAATGATCAGTGGTGTCATAGCCTGTGACAAAAGAACGGAATGCAGGGGAGAATGACAAATGCAAAAGAGCCCCGCATTATGTGGGGCTCTTTCTCAAAGGACAACTAATTCAATAAGACTTTATCTTGCTTTCAGCACTTTGGTACTAATCTGTTTTTCTAAAGACGTAATGGTCAACACATAGGCTCCTTTGGGTAGGCGGCCAAGGCCTCCGAGGGAGATGGAATTCCTGCCGCGGTGAATATTTGCACGCATCAACGGAATCTGTGATCCACTCATGCTAATCAAGTCAATTTGTACTTCCTCATCCATATCGCTTTCCAGCACCAGGGTCATCTGTTCTGAGAAAGGCACCGGAAAGACTTCCCGTATTTCCAGTGCTGCAGTGGCAACTTCGATAAATACCTCTTCGACATTGAAATATTCAAACTGCCCGTCATAGTCGGTTTGTTTGAGGCGATAATATATGTTACCGCTACCGGGCGATTCATCTATATATGAGTATGACAAGGGCATATCGGAATTACCGGCTCCTCTTACTGTAGCAATCTCTTCGAAGAACTGTCCGTCATAGCTCCGTTCGATGGTGAAAAAATCATTGTTGTGCTCCATAGCTGTCTCCCAGCTGAGCAAGACTTCCTGGTTGTCAGTCACTTCAGCAGAGAAATGATTCAATTTAATAGGAAGTACATTTCCGCCTCCAATGGATCCGAATGTATAGGGCCCGAAACCGTTCTGGCCGTAATTGGTTTCAATGCTTCCCTGTGTGACGGTTCCATTGATAGAAGTGGGCTGTACGGCTACCCATTCGCTGCCGTCATAGCGGGCCATGGCCAGATCACTAAGGTTACTGATTCCGGATGCCTGACCTTCCTGCCAATGCAAAACAATCTTCACTTTAAGGCTGGAGGAACCGGTGTTTTTCTCAACTGTCCAGTACTCTATTTTACTGACCTTAACAAGACCTGAACCTACAGCCGTATCGGTATAGGAGTCACGGATATAGCGAACAGTAAATTTATTAGTTGAACTGCTATTGCTGTAATCTTTCAACTCAAGCGGAGCGTAAACTCCTTCATCTCCAAGCGGAATCAACAGGTTATAAGAACCCTCTTTCACCACCGGCCCATCTATAAAACTGGAATCCGAGCCTCCTGATAGGTTCATGTTCCTGTCAAAGGTGAATGATACACCTGGGGCCAACCTTACAATTCCGTCTTGCAAATCAAGAGTCCCCTCCAGTTCTACAGGTGCATTTATCAGTATGGACGTTGCCGTGTCTTCAGGGCCGGAGTAGCTGTTGGATACAATAATACTTTTATACGTTACCCTTAAATCGCCTGTGGTGGACTCGCCCTGAATTTCTTGCATGGATGCTCCGGACAAGATCAATGAGGCATTATCATCATTGAAATTAATACGGCCTTTTTTTCCGGGTAAAACATTTAAATCGCCTTTAAGGACCACATCTCCAGACTTTTTTACTATCATATCCACTTTGTAAGTGCCGCTGCTTCCGTTATCCGCACCAAAAAGGATATCTCCGTCAACAAAGAGGCTGTCTTTATAACTCGAACTGCTTGTTCCGATTTTGAAGTCAAAATCTCCCGAACCCCCCTTTTCTGATAAATTCAGGTCCCCCCCAATTTCAAGATTCGCATTCTTAGTAAGATTGAAATCATAGTTGGAACTGCCACCCTCTATGGAAAGATAAGCACTCGAATCAACCTGCAATGCGCTGTTTTCTTTTACATTCACAACAAGGTTGCTGCTTCCTCCGGTTTTAGATGCCGTCAATTCGCCTCCACTGGTGACGATGGTATTTTTCCATATGTCAAAGGTCAAATTAGCTGATCCACCGCTGTATAAAATTTCGATATCTCCACCAGCATTAAAATTAACGTGGTCGTAATAATCAACATCCAGTTTGTTTGTGCCACCGCTTTTTAAAAAGGATGCAGACCCTGTAACTGTCATCGTACTATTTTTTCGAAAATCAAAGTACATTGTACTGCTTCCGCTCTGGCACTGAACCAACAGATCTCCGGCAGCCGAAACTGTAACATTGTTGTTAAAGTAACAATCCAATTTATTGGATCCACCATCCTTATTAAAAGTAATGTCACCACCAATAGTAAAATTGCTGTTATTGATTATCTCATGATTAAAAGACGAACTTCCCGAATTATACTCAACCAGATAATCTCCTGCGATGGAGGCCATTACATTGTCATCATAAGATACATTAAAACTGTTCGACCCTCCGTCCTTGATCAGGCTCATGTCTCCGTCCACATTTAATGTACTGCTTTTCTTAAAGTCAAAATAAATCGAACCACTTCCTGTGGAATATTTAAGCTCGAAATTTCCACCTACATCAAGGGTAATATGATCATCAAAGTAAATCCCAAATGTATTATTCCCTCCATTCTTGTAAATGCTAAGATCCCCCGCAATATCTAATTTTTTATTCTTCTTAAAGTCGAAATTAAAGTTACCGGAGCCTCCGCTGTATTGTACAAGCATATTGCCATCAACGGTAATATCACTATTATCCGCTTTAAAATCAAAACCATTGTTTCCCCCGGAATTTTTCAGCACAAAATCTTCCCTTACATTGATATCAGAAGCATCTTTAAACTCAACTTTCGGTTTTTTTCCTCCTTTATGATCTATCACAAATGAGCGTTTTACCTCTAGGGTGGAATTCTTCAGTTCAAAATCCGATTCTTTGGAACCGTATTTTTCATGATACAAACTGTCCTGAATATAGATGGATGCATTTTCCGATTTAACTTTTACCTCTTTGTTTCCATTTCCGTTGATTAACATTTTTCCGTAAACCTTCAATGCACCTCCGGATTTAAGCTTTATTTCACTCTTCTTGTTTCCGGAGCTTAATATCAATCCTGCGCATTCTGCCGTGTAGTTTTCAATCTTCACATCGCCATCGGCTTTTTTAATAAAAACCACATTGGCCTTGCCCGGAAGCGATGATGCAGCCGAACCGCCATAGCCGGAAGTGGACCAAGTGGACGTTTTGTCCCAATCGTCATCCTTCCTGATGTAATATTTTACCGGGCTCACATTATTAATGTATAAAGTGAAAGTACCTGTATCAGCTTGTGTTTTGGAATTGACCAAAAGATAGTACCACGAATCCTGTGTCAAAGAAGATGGTGTCAAGCTTGCAAAACCAGAACCCGATGCATTTGCACAGGCCACCTCATTGTCCAATGAATCAAAAAGGGCAATCTCCAGATTTTGTATAGTTCCCTTTGCGCCACCGGTTTTTACAGTAATGGTAGCATCGCTGTAAAGCGCCTGAAATTTAAACCAAACGCCCTGCCCGGAGCCACTGTTGAAACAAGACCCATAGACAGCATCGCTGGTAGCATTTTCATTGCTATATACTGCAAAGGCACTTTGGTCTTCATACAAATCCGTGAGCCATATGGCTCCGGATTTCGTGTCATTTGAAGGGGCAATTCCTCCTGTAGAAGCCATGGATCGTTCCTGATTGCCAACTTGCAAATAAAACCACATGATGGCTCCAATAATGGACACAAGGGCCAGTCCGCCACCTCCGTATTTAATCAGACGCGTTTTAAGCGTAGTTTGCGTGACAACTTTAGGTTCAAGTTTCATTTTGGTTCGCATATCTGGGTATTTATATTATACATGTTTCAACTACGTGATTCATTCTTTTTAGTTACAATCAGCTCCGGCTTCATATTAATTTTATCATATAATCCTTTATCTATTGCTTGTTCCGTTTAGTGGAATGCAGCATCAGCTGTGGCGGCAAAAAAGAAATAGGAATAAAGAATAAAAGCGAATACCAGGATAAGGAATAGCGGCCAGGTTCTTGCTGGTAAGAAACAACATAAAATTTTTACTGAAGGACGCTTTTTTATATTGCATCTCAGCATGGTCATGGGTTTCATAATGGCAGTGTTTCATGGGTATACGATTCCGCTTCCATTTTGTTCCTGATCCGCGCCCCTATTTTTTATTAAAAAAAAAAGCCCCCTTCCGGGGGCTTTGCCACATGAAAAAAGTCAACTACTACTTTTTTTATCTTGATTTAATGAATTTAACGCTCCTACTTTCATTGGCTGTCTGCACCGAGAGGACGTAATTGCCGGATGCTATTTCGGCAGGAAGCTGTATGCTTAGCTTGTTTTCTCCGGTGTTGAGCTCAGTTGTTTCCTGAAACATCAAGCGGCCCGAAAGATCATAGACGTTCAGCAAAGCTTCTTCATTAGAAGGAGCAAAAAGCTCCATTGAAATGTGGTCCTGTGCCGGATTCGGGTATATCCGTTCTATTTGCAGCGATTGCTCGATAGCGGGTGTTTCAATAAATACTTTTTTAACTTCAAAGTATTCATACTGTCCGTCCAGGTCTGTTTGCTTCAGCCGGTAGTAGCTTGTGCCACGGTATGGGTTTTCATCCGTGAATTCATATTCAATTCTGTGCTCGCTGTTGCCGGCTCCTTTTACCATGCCAGCCACCTCAAACTGTGTTCCGTCCCGGCTTCTTTCAATGGTATAGAAGTCATTGTTTTGTTCCATTTCGCTAGCCCATTTTACAATTACTTTTTGTCCGGCTGCCTGCACATCAAACCAGGCAAGCTTAATTGGTAAAATATTTCCTCCGTTCAATGAGCCGAAGGTGTATAACCCGAAGGAACTCTGGCGATTATTTGTTGTAATACTTCCCTGAGAAACTGTTCCGGAGGTAGAGAAAGGAGCCAGTGAAGTCCAGTTTGATCCCGTATAACCGGCCATAGCCAAATCCGACAAATTGCTGATTCCGCTGCGTGCCCCATCTCTCCAATGAATGCTCACTTGCACATTGGCCGTACCGTTGTCTCTCTGCAAATCCCAGTACTCAATATTGCTTATATGCTTCAGTGTAGCATCTGTGCTGGTATCCGTGTAACCTTGATTGTAATATCTCGCAGTGAAAGCATTGCTGCTAGCCGTATTGCTGAAATTACTGATATCCATCGGGGCATATACCCCTTTATTTCCGATGGGGAAAGTAAATGCACTTCCACCTTCTTTTTGGAAAGGACCATCGACAAATGAAGTATCAGACCCTCCGACCAGCAAAGCCCCCGATTGAAGGGTAATCAAATTGGCTGTACTTGTTTTCATGATTCCGTCATTCAATTCCAGTTGCTGCTCAAGGCTTATAGGTCCTTGAAGATAGATGGACGGTACGCTGTCGGGCGAGCTGGAAAAGGTGTTATTTACAAGAATGTTTTGATAATTGACGAAGGCCAATCCCGTTTTTTCACCGCAGATATACTGCTTGTCTGTTCCGGTAAGTTTCAAAATGGCAGATGCATTCACGAAGTCAAATTGGCCCTTCGTAGTCGTATGAATTATATCCCCTTTTACCTCAACAACACAATCGGTATATACAGATATATCTACTCGCTGATCAGAACTATTACCACTGTTGGCACCAAAGCGAAAATCACCGTTCACCTGCAAAGTAGCACGATCTGTAGATTGATTGTTTTTACCCATCACAAGCTCAATAGGCTGAGAGCCTGCATTTTCCTGTACGGTAAAATCACCCTGCACCGTGATGTTCGAGATCTTTTTGAAAGTGACCTTGGTATCGGCTTTCGAACCCGTTCCGCCATTCATTTCAATCAAAGCATTTCCATTGACATTTAATGTAGACGCATCCACTTTGAAATCCAGTTTTTCATTCCCCCCGCTTCGCTTCACTGCAAGATCTTCTTCGATAGTAACCACAGATGAAGATTTCATCTCCACTTTCAGCTTATCACCATTAATGATATTAAATTCAGCCGAACGATTGATGTCCACTGTGCCCGTTTCGAATTTTATTTTCATTTCTTTACTACCGCCATTTTGTCTTACCACCATGCTGTCTTGTATATATAAGTTAGCATTTTTAACCTTCAATTCCATTTTCTTGTTATCGGATGATTCCATAAAGTATTTGCCGTATACATTTAAGATGCCGTTGTTTTCCACTTTCAACTTCGAGTCTTTGTTGCCACCGGTGAATACAATACCCGCACATTCCCCCGTATAACCGTCAATCTTAAGGTCTTTATCCACCTTTTCTATAAAAACCACATTTTCGCGGGAAGGAATACTCGATGCAGCAGATCCATTAAATCCGCTGGTCGACCAGGTGCTTGTATTATTCCAGTTACCATCCGATCTCACATAATATTTTACCGGGCTGACATTGTTTATGTAGAGGGTAAAGCTTCCGGTATCGGCTGTGGCACTGTTGACCAAAATATAATACCAGTCGTTTTGAGTCAAGGCATTGGTAGAGATGCCGGCATCGCCCGTACCACTGGCCGAGGCGCATGATATTTCATTGTCATTGCTGTCAAGGAGGGCCACTTCTATATTTTGAATACTGCCTTGAGCTCCTCCGGTCTTTACCGTAATGGTCGCATCGGGATATAATGCCCGGAATTTGAACCACACACCATGGCCTGTGCTCCCCGAGAAACAGGAACCACTTTGTACATCGGCTGTAGCGTATGCATTGGTAAATGCGGCAAACGCACTTTGATCATCATATAAATCAGTAAGCCACCGGGCATTGCTTTTCAAATCATTTGAAGGAGGGGTCATCCCGGCTGCGGCAATGGATCGCTCTGAGTTGCCAATCTGGGTATAAAACCAGAACATCAAAGCCAAAATTGTAAAAATGCCCAGTGTTCCCGCAAAGATGCGTAATATCCTGATTTGGATACTGGCTTGTGTTTTTAATCTGTTCTTTAGATTCATACCTTTTCTCATTTGTATATATCGCAGGGGATAATTTTATATTCAATGAATACGATATCCCCACAATAAGGTTGCAATTATTCCTGCAAAGCAGTTAATATTCCCGATAAATCTTACATTTCGGTAGATAAATGAAAAAATGGTATTGTCCTTCTGAAAGGACGACAGAAAAACAAGGCTCGCTTAGTTAACCGCTTTCAGTAGGTCTTCAAGGGCCGTAGTCAAAGGTTCAAAATGAAAGTTGAACCCCGTTTTTCTTATTTTTTCTGAGCTAACCCGATTGCTCATCAGAAGCATTTCTGACATTTCGCCTAATAAGAGATGAAGTAACAAAGGAGGAATGCCGAAACTTAGTGCCCGTTTGCCGGTCACTTTTACCAATGTTCGCATATATTCCTTATTGCAAACAGCTTCCCGACCCGTCATATTGAATGCACCGCTCAACTCTTCGTTTTGAAGCAAATGGATAAATCCGCGGCAGACATCATCAATGTGCACCCATGAATAATATTGACGACCCCTACCAAAGTAAGGAGCCAAGCCCATCTTAAAGGGCAGCAGTGTTTTAGGCAGCATCCCGGCTTCCCTTGCCAAGATAATTCCGATGCGAAGCTTGGCCACGCGGGTTCCCAACTGGCTAAACTGATCAGCTGCAGCTTCCCATTTTTGACATACCTCACTTAAAAATCCCTTGCCTGCTGCTTGCTCCTCGGTGATCAACTCCTCGCCCGTATCACCATATATACCAATAGCTGAAGCAGAGAGAAAGGAAAGGGGACGAATTTGCCCTTTGCGGCAGTAATCAAACAAAAAATTGGTCGAGTCTACACGACTTTTCAAGATTTCCTTTTTCCGATTACGGCTCCAACGCTCATCGGCAATACCTGCTCCAGCCAAATGAATAATGTGCGCACTGCGCTCAAGCGCAGCATGCTCTATGACACCTTCGGCCGTATTCCAGTGATAGGAATAAGGAGGCTTCGAGGAACCTCGACTTAATATTATAGGATGATAACCTGCTTCCTCCAGCAACTGTCTCAATCTCGAGCCGAGCAACCCGCTACCCCCAGTAATTAGAACCGTTTTTTTTTGTTGCTTGTCCATCCATTTCTTTCTTTACTTCAAATTGTAATAACTTTCTGAAACTGTCAAGCTAACCTCTACTCTAGATGCTAAAAATTCATATAAATTTAATTGCTTTCCTTGCCGCTTTGACAATAATGTGTATAAGCGGTTGTAAAAAGTACTCTAAACTGACAAATGCATCATCTAAGTTGTCAATCTGGGAGATCGATGATCCCCCCGGATTGAATCCTTTGCTCACCTTTGATGCTACATCTACCGAAATTCGACCCTTGCTTTTTCAGTCACTGCTTAATTTCAGCTATGACGACTACTCCCTGATCCCTGTTTTGGCCAAGTCGAGGCCCGGGATAGAGCTGCTGGGAGATACAGCTATGGTTCTTCATTACAAAATTAGACCCAAAGCTCGCTGGGACAATGGCAGTCACGTGACTGCCCGTGACGTCCTCTTCAGCTATAAAGCCATTGCCTCTCCCGTGATTGCTGCCGATTATCTGAAACCGTACCTGCAAATGGTCGATCATATAGAAATTGACCCTTCCGACTCACTCAGCCTGCGCATCTATACAAAAGAAGTCCACATACGAGCTGAAGCTTCCACCGGATTTGAGATTCCTATATTGCCTGAATATTTTTATGACCCCGATCATCTGCTCCGCGCATACTCCTTCCGCGACCTATATGATATGGACAAATCCACAGATCCTAATTTGATAAAATGGGGAGAACGTTTTTCATCCCCCGAATTTGCCCGCCTGGGCGATAGCATGAGCGGCTCGGGAGGCTATCGCCTGCAACGCTGGGATGAAGGCGAACGCATAGTGTTGAAGAAAAAAGAACAATGGTGGGGTAGTAAAATCAAAGACACGAGCAACATGTATTTTGATGCCCACCCTGAAAAGATCATCTATCAGATCATCAACGATCAGACAGCTGCCCTAACGGCTCTGAAAGGCGGTCAATTGGATGTCATGCGCAGTGTGAAAGCCCGGGATTTTAAATCTCTCCTCGAGGATTCGGGCCATCAGGAGAAATTGAAGCTTTTTACACCGCCCATGCTGGCTTTCTCGGCACTGGGCATCAATATGAAAAGCCCTCTCTTTGAGAATCGAACTACGCGCCAGGCCATTGCTTACCTCATCGACTACGATCGCTTAATGCAAGATGTCATGTATGGTTTTGCAGAGCGCTGCATCGGGCCAGTGTATCCTTCCCTAAAAAAATATTACAACGACAGCATCACTCCCTATCGCTTCAATCCCGATAAAGCTCAAAAGCTTCTGCAAATAAGTGGCTGGACCGACCATGACGGTGACGGATGGCTTGACCGGATGATATACGGGGAAAAAATAGACTTTGAATTTGACTTCATCACCAATAAAGGCCAGGAAGAGCGAGAGAAAGTTGCATTGATCGTACAGGAAAATCTGCGCAAGGCCGGCATTCGGATGAATATTGTTTCACTAGAGTGGGGATTGGTTCTTAAGCATTTATTTGATCATGATTTTGATATGATGTACATTTCTATGGTAGGGGATCCGGCTCCTGAAGATTACAGCCAGCTTTGGGGGCGTGCGAGCCAAAACGGAGGGTATAATTTCGTGAATTTCGGTACTGCTTACAGCGATTCGCTTATCGCCAAAATCAATCATACGTTGGATGAGGACGTACGAGCCGGATATATCCGCGAACTTCAAGTTTTGATCCATGAAGAAGTGCCTTATGTATTTCTCTGGACCCCTGAAAATCGCATTGCTATCCGTCATTCATTCGGGAATATGCACATCTCGGCCTACCGACCCGGCTTCTGGCCTGCTTCTTTTATTCTCGCAGCAGATTGAATTAACTTCATGCTATGCTGAAGTATGTGGTCCGTAGGCTCTTATATATGATCCCCACACTTGTGGCAATTACCCTGCTCACATTTATCATTAGCCTGCACACCCCGGGTGATCCGGCCATGCTGCAGCTAAGAAACAGCCAAGGAATAGGCCCCGGAGGTGCTCGTGAATTCTGGCCCGCTTATGCCCGGGAAAAGACAAAACTTGGGCTCAACTTGCCTGTATTTTATTTTTCCCTTTCCCGGCTCGCACTGCCCGACACATTTTACCGTATCGCCATTCCTGCCCATCGAAAAATGCTTGACAAACTATGTTGGAAATATGGTAATTGGCCCCAAATTTCAAAGTACTATCAAGAATTGCAGAAGGCCTATTTATACCCTTCGCAAGAGCCGGATGAAATGCAGGATGCCGTACTCTATCACTTGCTGGTGGCAAGCAATGAACTGGAACGGACACATTGGATAGAAAAACTGGACCGTAAAAGATTCGGGCCTATCCTGCAAGCCTGGGAAGAAATCCTAAGCAAGGCCAGTCCATGGAAAAACTATATTCCATCGATCCATT
>Ga0114931_10000983_pt1 | contig 35986 bp, 33 predicted proteins | sample 2SBtaG_FD_89579 | JGI IMG/M metagenome (GOLD analysis project Ga0114931, IMG submission 89579) | Deep subsurface microbial communities from Kolumbo volcano to uncover new lineages of life (NeLLi) - 2SBTROV14_V59a metaG | ecosystem: Environmental > Aquatic > Marine > Volcanic | place: Kolumbo... | reverse complement strand
GACCGACCAGCTCCTCTGGAGGCAGCTCCTACGAGAGGCTCCAGACCCTAACATCAGCAGGAGAGACCGGGCGATACGGACGGTGCCCGTCCTGGCGGGAGGCTAAACCGATCACAGATGCACTCGGCACCCACTTTTGCCGCCGAGCGCTGAGGCCACGGCATTCCTGGGCAAGGAACGAGGGCCAAGCGTACTCATGTACGCGCCGAGCCCGCGGTGACGCAGTCCAGGGATGCCGTGGCCCAGCGATCGTGCGGCAAAAGAGTGGGGGCGGAGGGACTCGAACCCTCACGGCCGTGGGCCACTCGATTTTGAGTCGAGCGCGTCTACCGATTCCGCCACGCCCCCAGGTCTCCGAAGGCTAACTGCTCAGCGGCCGCTCGCGTAGGCGCCACCGGGCTCGGGCTGGAAGCCGTCCGGTCCGTGGCGGTAGCGCTCCACCCGAACCGCCCCGCTCGGGGCGATCTCGTACAGGTTCATGCACGCGGCGCGACCCCGCTCGGGCAGGTCGGCGTAGCCTCCCGCGCCCGGGTCGAAGATCGGAACCCGATCCTCGCCCAGCGCCAGGTCGACCTGGTAGCCGTGGTGCTCGTGCCCGTGGACGATCGCGACCGGACGCTTGGGGGCCGCTTCGAGCACCGCGATCAGCTCCCGCGCGTTGCGCAGGCCGTGGTTCAGGCCGTCGTAGACCTCGCCGTGCCGGTCGAGCACCGGGTAGTGCAGGGCCAGGAGCACCACCCGCTCGGCCAGCGCGTCGCCAGCGAGGGCCTCGGCCAGCCCCTCCAGTTGTTCCGCCGGCAGCCGCCCCGAGGAGAGCACGCCGGGTCGGTTCGGATCGAGACCGAGGATCGTCACCGGGCCCACGTCGAGCCGCGCGATTCCCTCCGGATCGCCGCCCAGCCCCATCCACGGCTCGAAGTACCGCGCGATCCGGCGCTCCCGGGCCGCTCTCCAGGTGTACACGTCGTGGTTCCCCGCGAGAACGAGGGTCGGAAACCGCTCCAGCACCGGGTTCAGAGCCGCGCGCGCCTTCTCGAACTCGGCCTCGAGCGCGGTGGCGGTCAGGTCGCCGCTCATCAGCACCGCGTCGGGCGCGAGCGCGGTGATGTGCTCGATCAGATCGGTCTGGACGGTCTCATCGAACTCCGTCTTGCGGCCACCGACGAACAGGTTGACCCACCCCAGGAACCGCTTGTTGCACAGGCGGGTCAGGGGTGGGGGGCTGAACCAGTGAACGTCGGTCGCATGAGCGATCCGGACGGTGCGGGCGGGGTCCATCAGCTCGTTCGCCTCCGTCGCGCGCTGTGGGCACGCCACCCGTAGCCAGAGAACCCGAGGCCGGACAAGGCGATCAGGACGAGCAGCACGACGCTGCCCAGGGGCGGCGAGGGCCACGCGACCGCGACGAGCCGGCGCTCCTGGCCGGCCCGGACCTCGGCCACGCCGCCCACCTCGGGGGTCCATCGCACCCGCCCGAGGGAGTCGGTGATCCCGATCGCCCGCTGGCGCTCGCCGTCGAGCCCCGGACGGTACACCACCTGCACGGTGGCGCCCGGCTCCGGGCGACCGAGATCGCCGTGCAGGGTCACCGTGGTCTGTACCCCGACCCGAGGCGGGGGCTCCCACTCGACCCGGGGCGGAGGAGGCGGTGCGGGCTCGGGCGAGACGGGCGGCTCGGGCGCGGGCGCCGGGGCCGGGACCTGGGCCGAGGCGAGGGAGAGGCACAGCCAGAGGAGCCCGCTCATGCCGATCTCTCCACCAGCACGCGGGTCCCTGCGACCCACACGGCCGCGACGAGCAGGGCCGCCGCCGACGCGGCGGCGAGGGTCTCGGAGGGCCAGCCGGGCCAGCCCGCCACCGCGGCGCCGAGCGCGACGATCGCGGCCGCGGCGGCGACCAGCCGATCCGCTCCGCGGCTCCGCCAGGCCACCCAGCCTGCGACCACGGTCGGGGCGAGGAGGGCGAAGGAGGCCCACCACACGCCCTGGGCGGCCCAGGCGGGCCCGGCGAACCACAGGGTGCCGATCGCGCCGACCGCGGCGTGTCGCAGGGCCGCCGGGCGGAGTCGCTCCCGGGCGAGCACGCCACAGGCCGCCGCGGCGAGCGCGCCCGCGGCGAGCCCGATCATGACCGGATCCGCCGCCGGAGCACCGGCCCGCGTCTCGTAGAAGGCCGCGCGGCGAAGGAGGAAGGGCAGAGTCACGAGCAGCGCGACCCCGGTCACCCCGAAGGGAAGGTGGCGACGCCCCGGCGCGTGCGCCGGCGCACCACCCCACTGACCCCAGCCCGCGGCCGGGAGGAGGAACCCCAGGAGCACGGCGGCCGGCGCCCATACCCGCCAGGTCGGCCACCAGGGCTCGAGCAGGGTCCACGGCGGCGCGTCCGCGACGGCGATCCCGGCCGCCGTCCAGGCGCCCAGACCGACGAAAAGGGCGAGCCCGGCGACCACCCACCCTCCGCTCGTGCGTGCGAGCAGCCCGGCCAGCGCCCAGGCGGCCAGGGTGGCGACCAGGCCAGTCACCCCTGCGCCGTGCACCAGTGGCGCCGCCGCGGCCCCCACGAGGAGCAGGCTCCACAGGTCGGCCAGGGCCCAGATCCCCGCGGAGAAGGTCGGCTCGGCCCCCTGTTCGGCGAGGCGCCACTCTCGCGCCGCGAGGGGCAACCCGAAGAAGGCCCCGACCACGACCGCCAGCGCCCAGGGCGCCAGCCCGCCAGCGCCCAGGCGCTCGGGCCCCCACCATGCCGCGGGCACGAGCGCCAGGCCCAGGGCCACCGCTCCGGACCAGGCCCACGCCGCCGACCGCCTCGAAACCGTCATGCCGCAGGGCGTATCGCGCGGGCCCGAGACCCGCACCGCGCCGCGATCAGCCGGCCGCCCGCGCCGTCACGCGGCGGACCGGGATCGTGGAGACCAGCGCCACACCGTCTTCCTCCTTGTTCAGGCGGAACTCGACGTTGTCGTCGTCGATCTCCACGTAGCGCGAGATCACCTCGATGATCTCGTTCTTCATCTGGTCCATCTGCGCGGGCGTGAGGTCCACCTGATCGTGGATCAGCAGCAGCTTCAGGCGCGACTTGGCGTCGTCCTTGCTCTTCGGACGCCCCTTGATGAAGCGATCGAACCACGCCATCACATCACCTCCCGCGCCGGGGTGAGCCCCATCCACTTCTTGAAGGTCGACCAGAAGCCGCCCACTGCGTCGAAGTCGGGGAAGGCCACTTCCTGGCCCATCACCCGCCCGGTGATCCGCTGGAAGGCCTGGCCGACGACCGAGCCTTCGTCGAAGACCGCGGGCTGTCCGCGGTTGGCGCTGATGATCACGTCCTCGTGGTCGGGGACGATGCCCACGAGCGGAATGGCGAGGATCTCGAGGATGTCCTCGCGGTTCATCATATCGCCCCGCTGCACCATCCCGGTGCGGTAGCGGTTGATGATCAGGTCGGGCTCGGGGAGCTCGTGGGCCTCGACCAGCCCGATGATCCGGTCCGCGTCGCGGATGGCGCTGACCTCGGGCGTCGTCACGATAATCGCCCGGTCGGCGCCCGCGATGGAGTTCTTGAACCCCTGCTCGATGCCCGCGGGGCAGTCGATGATCACGAAGTCGTGCGCTTCCTTGAGGTCGGCGACGAGTTGGCGCATCTGGTCGGGGGTGACCGCGTTCTTGTCGCGGGTCTGGGCGGCCGGCAGCATGTACAGCCCGTCGCACCGCTTGTCGCGGATCAAGGCCTGCTTGAGCTTGCACTCGCCCTCGACGACCTGCACGAGGTCGTAGACGATGCGGTTCTCGAGGCCGAGGATGACGTCGAGGTTGCGCAGGCCGATGTCGGCGTCGACGACCGCCACCCGCTGCCCGGCGAGCGCGAGGCCGCAGGCGAGGTTGGCAGCTGTCGTGGTCTTGCCGACGCCGCCCTTTCCGGACGTGACGACGATGCACTCGCGCATGGGGCTCTCCACGGTGGGTCAGCGGGGGCTTCGAGTCCGCCCGATCTGGTACGGCTGGATGACGACGTGATCTCCGACGATGCGGGCGACCTCGGTCTCTACGCGCGCGTCGGCGGCACGCTCGGGGGGAATCGCGATCTTGCGGGCGATGCGGAGCTGGGTGGGCCGCAGGTCGAAGGCGAGGATGAACGCCTCGTCATCGCCGGTGGCGCCCGCGTGCGCGAGGCCCTTGAGGGCGCCGAAGATCATCACGTTGCCGGAGGCGATGACCTGCGCGCCGGGGTTCACGTCGCCCATCACGATGATGTCGCCCTCGAAGCGGACCGAGTGACCGGAGCGCAGGGTGCGCTCGACGGTGAGGGTGCGGCGTCCGCGGACGCCGCCGGAGTCGTCGTCTTCGGAGGGCGCGGGGGCGACGCGGGCGGCGTGCTCGACGGTGGGGGCCGGATCCGGGTCGGGCCCGGTCTCGTCTTCAGTCGGGTCCTCGGGCTCGAGCTCGATCTCGTCCTCCGTCTCCGTCTCGATCTCGTCCACGGGCTCTGTGTCGTCCTCGGGCTCGATCTCGGGCTCGATCTCGGGCTCGATCTCGGGCTCGGGGACGGGGAAGAGCTTGAGCTTGAGCTCGCGCTCGGCGAAGCGGGTGATCGCCTGGGGACGCACGTAGAGGGCGGTGATCACGACGCCGAAGTCGTCCTTCAGGAGGTGCAGGAGGCGGCGCAGTTCGAACAGGTCGATGGCCCGACCGCCGAGGTCCAAGCGGCTGGCGCGCCCGCCGATGGCGGGCAGCAGGGCCGGCATGCGCTGCCGCAGGTGGTCGCGCAGGGCGTCGAAGACGGGTTCGTCCGGCAGGACGATCACGGGTACGCCGTCGTCCTTGCGGACGTCCACGAAGGGCGTGTCGAGCACGGAGGCAGGCAGGGACATGGGGGAGGTCGGGGGGGCGGGGTTCGCGCGGAGGGTAGGGGAAGGGGAGAGGCGGCCAGGAGGCCAGGAGAGGCGAGGATCGGGAAGATCCTGCGTCCTCGAATACCACAGGGCGCGGCGCGCACGCAAGCGCCAGAGCCCCGGCCGCATCGGGCGGGGCCGGGCCTCTCGGAGCGGATTACGGATGGGGTCCCAACCCCCGCCGCACGATGTCTTTCCGCCTCCGTCTCGTCCTGGTGCTCCTCGCGCTGCCCCAGCTCCTCCTGGGGCCGGCGCTGTACTGGGTACCGCTGGCGTCGCGGCTGCTCGGCTGGGACACCCTGTCCCCCGCGGACCCGTGGGGCGCGGTCCTCGGGGCACTGCTCGTGCTGCAGGGGGCGGTCTGGGTGATCGCCCTCGCCACGCGGGGGCGTGCCTGGCTGGTCGCCGCGATCGCCCCCGCGATCGCCCTGGCCTGGGTGGGGACCGGGCCGGTCCTCGCCGCGCGAGCCTTCACGGCGCTGAGTGCCTTCTCCCTGGAGGCCGGCGTGCTGGCGGCGGCTTCCTCCCTGCACCCCGTGCTGGCCTGGAGCGCCCTGCTCCTGGCGGCGCTGGCCCTTCGCGCGCGCGTCGTGACCACTGTCGGCGCGGGGGTGCTGCCTGCGCTGCAGGTCGTCCAGATCGCGGCGACGGTCGAGCTGACCCGGATGACCTGGGGCGTCGCCTGGATCGGAGACATCCGGTCGGTCCTCCTCCTGCTCTTCCACGGGGCGCTGGTGCTCGTCGCGGTGGCCGCCGTGCTCCGGGTCTGGCTCGAGTCCCGACCCGCCGATCAGTAGCCGGGGATCACCGTCACCGTGTCGGTCTCGCCGTCGCGATCGTAGGCGGTGAGATCGACCTCGTAGTGGACGTAGCCGCAGTCCAGCGCGGTGCTGTACTGCAGCCAGTCGGAGAACCAGGCGTCCGTGGTGTTGGTCTCGCCGTCGGCGTAGCCGTACAGCTCGAAGGAGTCGGCGAGGACCGCGTCGCCGTGGGCCACGTCGTAGACGTCGGCCCACACCTGGTCGACGTCGCGCCAGCCGTTCGGGTCGGTGACGAAGGCCTGGAACCACCAGATGTAGTCGGCGTTGTAGTCGTCCCAGTAGCAGCCGGACTGCGCGTCGCGGACGTGCGGGGGATAGTTGACCGACGGCGGGGTCGGGTACGGGCTGCAGGCCGCCGCCCAGAAGGGAAGGAGCAACAGGGGGATGAGCTTGCGCATGGTCTTCTCGCGCCTCGTGATCGAGCTAGTGGGCCGCAGGGTTCTAGGCAACAGGTCTTGCTGTGTCTGTTGACACCGCAGCGATCCGGAAGGTGTCGCGGGCCGCGTCGAAGGCGATCCGGGGCGGTCACCCTTGGGTGTTCCGGGAGCGCGGAGTGGACGCTCCCCCGGGGACGCCGCTCCGCCTGCTCGACCGGGACGGCACCGAGATCGGCTGGGGGCTCGCCGACGAGGGGCCGATCGCGGTGCGGGTGCTCGGGCGCGGCCCCGCCCCCGACGCCTCCCTCGCCCGGGTCGTCGCCGAGCGCATCGCCCGCGCCGACGCGTTCCGGTGGCGCCTCGCGCCTCCAGAGACCGACTGCTGGCGCGTGGTTGGCGGCGCCGGCGACGCGCTCCCCGGTCTGGTGGTGGACCGCTACGCCGATCTGGCGGTGCTGCGGGTCTACGCGACCGCCTGGGAGCCGCATCTCGACGCGGTTCGCGACGCGCTCGTCGCGCTCGGCTGGGTCACCACCGTCTACCGCCGGCTCGGCGTGCGCCGGGTGGACGGGCGAGAGGGCGGAGAGGTGATCCACGGCCCGCCCCCGGCCGCGTCCATCGTGGTCCGGGAGCACGGCATGCGCCTGCTCGTGCGGCCGGAGGTGGGGCAGAAGACCGGGATGTTCCTCGATCAGCGCGAGCACCGCGCCCTGGTGCGGGGCTGGTCCGCGGGTCGGCGCGTCGCCAACCTGTTCGCCTACAACGGCGGGTTCTCCGTCGCGGCGGCCCTCGGGGGCGCGGCGGAGGTCACCACCGTCGACGTCGCCCCCGAGGCCGTCGAGGACGCCCGAGAGAACTTTCGGCTGAACGGCCTCGACCCCTCCGCCCACGTCTTCGAGGTCGCGGACGTGTTCCAGTGGACGCCCCGCGGGTGCTACGACCTGCTCGTGGTCGATCCCCCCTCCCTCGCGCGGGGACAGCGCTCCGACGCGATCGCCGCGAAGGCCTACCGGAGCCTGCATCGGCGCCTCGGACCGGCGGTGACCCGAGACAGCCTGCTCGCGACCTCCTCGTGCACCGCGCGCCTGCGGATGGACGCCTGGCGGACCGCGGTCCGCGAGGGGCTGCTCGCCTGCGGGGACTGGTCCTGGCACTGGCTGTCGGCCGAGCCCCCCGATCACCCCGTGGCTCTGGCACACGACGAGGGACGCTACCTCAAGTTCGCGCTCCTCAGGCGCCTCTGACGCCGCATCTTGACGAGAGCGTGCCGCTTGTGTGAAAGGACATGTGGCCCTTTGCGGCCGAACGCTTTGTCCCTCGCCGACGGAGGCCCGGTTGAACGACCCGCTGCATGCTGAAGGCGCGTCGATCCCGGTCTCTGCAGCGCGGACGGGGGAGTTTGGGAGATTGCCGTGCCGTCCGAGATCATCTGCAATACCACCGGGCGCGAGATCCGCGTCGCCCTCATGGACAACGGTCGCCTCGCGGAGCTCCAGATCGATCGGGGCGACAACCGCGGGTACGTAGGGAACGTCTACCTCGGGCGCGTCGTCCGGGTGCTTCCCGGCATGCAGGCGGCCTTCGTCGACATCGGCCTGGAGCGCGCCGCCTTCCTGTACGTGGGCGACATCTACCAGGACGTGCTCGACCTGAGCCGTCGTGACGGGGAGCAGGTCTCGGAGATCGTCGAGCGCGACGAGGAGAGCCCGCGCTCGAGCCCGCGCGCCGGTCAGCCCGCGATCCAGGACCTCCTGCAGGAGGGCCAGCAGATCGTGGTGCAGGTCGCGAAGGACCCGATTGGCACCAAGGGAGCGCGGCTCACGACGCACATCGCGCTCCCCGGGCGGTACCTCGTGTTCATGCCGACGGTGGAGCACGTGGGGATCTCGCGGCGGATCGAGCGCGACAAGGAGCGGCGGCGCCTGCGGGAGTTCGTCGAGAGGAACCGCGAGAAGGGCGCTGGGTACATCGTGCGCACGGTCTGCGAGGACCAGCCCACCGAGGCGCTCAAGGCCGACATGGACTTCCTGCAGAAGACCTGGAACCGGGTGCAGGAGGCCGCCAAGCAGAACAAGGCCCCGTCCCTGCTCCACGCGGACTTCGGCCTCGTGCTGCGCGCCCTGCGCGACCTGTTCGACGAGAGCGTCGAGCGGATGGTCGTCGACGACAAGGAGGTCTACGACGAGGTGCGCTCCTTCATGAGCGACTTCACGCCCAGCCTCCAGGAGCGGGTGCACCTGTACCGCGGCCAGGACCCGATCTTCGACACGTACGGTGTCGAGGTGGAGATCTCGCGGTCCCTCGGGCGCAAGGTGTGGCTCAAGTCCGGCGGGTACCTCGTGATCGACCAGACCGAGGCGCTGATGGCGATCGACGTGAACTCGGGGAAGTTCGTCGGCTCCTCCTCCCTCGAGGAGACCACGTTGATGACGAACCTCGAGGCGGTCGACGAGGTCGTGCACCAACTCCGCCTGCGCAACATGGGGGGCATCATCATCATCGACTTCATCGACATGGACCGGGAGGCCAGCCGCCAGAAGGTGTTCGGCGTGCTCGAAGAGGCGCTCAAGCGCGACCGCGCGCGCACCAACGTCCTCAAGATCAGCGACCTCGGCCTCGTGGAGATGACCCGCAAGCGCGTGCAGGAGGGGCTGGACCGCTACATGATGGAGTCGTACCCCACCTGCCAGGGCACCGGCGTGCTCCGCTCCCGCCAGACCCTCTGCTACGACATCCTGCGCGAGGTGAAGCGGGAGGCGAGCCGCCACCAGGACGCCCGGTCGGTGTTCGTGAACACCACGCCGGCCATCGCCGACCTGCTCTACAGCGGGCAGTTCGAGGATCTCGAGGGCATCGAGGCCGAGATCGGGCGGCAGGTGGTGGTGCGCGCGCTCGGCCACTTCCACCCCGAGCAGTACGAGGTCTACGCCCGGTGAGCCACCGCGCGCCGAGGCCGGGAGCCGCCCGGTGAGCGTGTGGATCGAGGGGCGGGTGGAGCGGGTGCTGTGGGTCGCCGATGACGGCGGCTACGCGGTGGTCCGCCTACAGACCGAACAGGGCATGGTCACGGCGGTCGGGCACCTCGGCGCGGCGCTGGACGGCGAAGCCCGGGGCACCTTCCTCGCCCTGGAGGGCCGGTGGGAGGACCACGCCGTCCACGGGCGCCAGTTTCGCGCCAGCGGCACCCTGCAGGCGGTCCCGCGGACGCTGAAGGGGCTGGAGATCTACCTGTCGAGCAGCGGGATCCCAGGGATCGGGCCGGTGCTCGCGCGGCGGATCGTGGAGCACTTCGACCTGCACACGCCGCGGGTGCTCTCGGAGAGCCCGGAGCGGCTCGTCGAAGTCCGCGGGATCAGCGCCAAGCGTGCCGAGGCCATCGCGGCGCGGTGGCGGCAGGACGAGGAGGGCCGGGCGCTCGTGGTGATGCTCCGGGGCCTCGGACTGTCCAATCGGCTCGTGCACCGGATCCGCCAGCGCTACGGCGAAGGTGCCGCCCAGGTGGTCACCCGCGACCCCTACCGGCTGGTGGAGGAGATCACCGGGATCGGGTTCCGCACCGCGGACGCGCTGGCGCGGCAGCAGGGCTTGCCCGAGGACGATCCGAGGCGGGTGGAGGCCGCCGTGTCCCACGTGCTCTCCGAGCAGGCGGGGGAGGGGCACTGCTACGTGCCGCGGGACCGGCTCGCCGGCTTCGTCGCGGGCCTCGGCGTGCCGGCGGACGACGTCGACGCGGCGATTGCCCGTCGCGAGGCGGTGGGCGCTGTGGTCACGGAGGGCGACGACGTCTTCTCGGCGGGCCTGTTCCGCGCCGAGGTCGAGGTCGCCCTGCAGATCGGCGAGCGCCTGCGTGCGGTGGAGCCCGTGCTCGTGGAGGCGGAGGAAGGCGAGGTCGCTCGCGCCGCGCACTACGAGGGCGTGGACCTCGACGAGGCTCAGCAGGAGGCGGTGCGTGCCGGGCTCCGCGGGGGCGTCGTGGTGATCACCGGCGGCCCGGGCACCGGCAAGACGACGCTCGTGCGCGTGCTGGTGCGCGCGGCGCGGGAGCGCGGGGAGAGCTGGAAGCTCGCCTCGCCGACCGGCCGTGCCGCGCGGCGCCTGGAGGAGGCGACCGGCGCCTCGGCGTCCACCCTGCACCGCCTGCTCGAGTACCGCCCCGGGGAGGGAGGCTTCCAGCGGGACGCGAGTCGGCCCCTGAAGGCGGACGGGCTCGTGGTCGACGAGGCGTCGATGGTCGACCTGCCGCTGATGGACGTCCTCCTCCGCGCGCTACCGGACCGCGGCTTCGGCTCGGGGCGCCCCTTCTCGCTGGTGCTCGTGGGCGATGCCGACCAGCTCCCGTCGGTCGGGCCGGGCCAGGTACTGCGCGATCTCATCGACAGCGGCACGGTCCCCGTCGCGCGCCTGCAGCGGATCTACCGCCAGGCGGCCCGCTCGGGGATCGTGGTGGCGGCGAACGCGATCCTCCGTGGCGAGGTGCCGACCTCAGGAGAGCGCACCGGGCACGACGACTTCTTCGCGATCCCGCGCCTCGACGCCGACCGCGCCCGGGAGACCCTCGTGCACGTGGTCTCGGACCGCCTCCCGACCCTCGGCTTCGACGCGCTGCAGGACGTGCAGGTCCTCGCGCCGACCCGCCGCGGGCCGCTCGGGACCGAGACCCTCAACCAGGTGCTCCAGGAGCGGCTCAACCCCCAGGGGGCCCCGGTGAAGCGAGGCGGGCGCGAGTTCCGGGTGGGCGACCGGGTGATGTGCACCCGCAACCGCTACGACGTCGAGGTGTTCAACGGCGACGTGGGGCGCGTGATCGCGGCGCGGAGCAGCGGCCTGGACATCGACTTCGACGGGCGCGGGGTGCAGTGGTCCTTCGACGATCTGGACCTGCTCGACCTCGCCTACGCCACGACCGTCCACAAGGCCCAGGGCAGCGAGTACCCCGCGGTCGTCCTCGCCCTGCACGGCTGCCACGGGATCATGCTGCGGCGGAACCTGTTCTACACGGCATGTACCCGAGCGCGGCGGTTCTTCTGCGTGCTCGGCGCACCGCGCGCCTGGCACCGCGCCGTGACCCGCACCGGTGGCGACGAGCGGTGGACCGCGCTGGCCGCCCGGATCCGCGGTCAGGCATCGGTCCCTTGACCTCGCACCGCGTCGTGTCCATCCCTCGCCAGCATGGACTGGGAGAACCGGTAGACCCACGGGGGCGGCGCGCCCGAGCCCGGGGCCCTACGCCACGGCCGCTTGCGCCCCTTCGAGTCTCCCGATCGGCCCCAGCAGCAGCAGCCCCGGCACCGCGATCCCCGTGCAGAACAGGAAGAACCCCGGCCAACCGAGGTGCGCGGCCAGGGCTCCCGTCGTCGCGCCGAAGACCACCCGCGGCACCCCCATGATGCTCGTCAGCAGCGCATACTGGGTCGCCGTGAACCGGCGGTTCGTGATGCTCGCCATGTACGCCACGTAGGCCGAGGTCCCCATGCCGCCGGTGAAGGTCTCGAGCGCCACCACCACCGCCAGCAGCCACAGGGCCGGGCCGTGGACCGCGAGGACCGCGAAGGAGGCGATGGAAGCTGCCTGGAGCAGGCCGAAGGCCCACAGGGAGCGGCGGATCCCGATCCACAGCATCACCAGGCCGCCGACGGTGGCGCCGGAGAGCAGCCCCACCAGGCCGACCGTCTTGCCGACCGCCCCGATCTGTTCGAGGGTGAACCCGAGGTCCAGATAGAAGGGGTTGAGCATCTCGCCGGCCATCGAGTCGCCGATCTTGTACAGCAGCACGAAGGCCAGGATCACGAGGGCGCCGCGGCGGCCGAAGAACTCGCGGAAGGGTCCGATCACCGCCTCGGCGAGGGTGGCGGGCGGCACCGCGTCCACCGCGGGCTCCGGGGCGAACACGGTCGCCAGCATCCCCACGCCCATCAGGATCGCCATCGCCAGGTAGGTCGCCTCCCAGGAGAACAGCCCCGCGAGGATCAGCGCGATCGCTCCGGAGATGTACATCGCGAAGCGGTAGCCGTTGATGAACAGCGAGGAGCCGAGCCCGAGCTCCGCGTCCGCGAGCACCTCGCGCCGATAGGCGTCCGCCGCGATGTCCTGGCTCGCGCTGCAGATGCCGACCCCCACCGCCAGCCCCGCGAGCAGCCCCAGGGAATGCGCCGGGTCGGACACGGCGATGGCGCAGAACCCCGCGGCCAGCGCCGCCTGACACAGCAGCAGCCACCCGCGCCGGCGCCCGAGGGGGATGGGCACGTAGCGGTCCATCAACGGGGACCACAGGAACTTGAGGGTGTAGGGCAGCCCGGCGAGGGAGAAGAACCCGATCGTCGTCAGGTCTACCCCGTCCTGGCGCAGCCACGCCTTCAGGGTGCCGCCGATGAGCAGCAGGGGCAGGCCCGAGGCGAACCCGAGCAGCAGCATGACGAGCATCCGGCGCGAGAAGACGGCACGCAGGCGCTGCGCGTTGGTTGGATTCACCGTCGGCCCCTCCGGGCGGAGTCTATGCCGGATCCTTCCGAGATCGGGCCGGAGAGGAGGCGGTCACACGGTGTGACAACGCGGGAGCCTGCTGGGAGACCCGACTCTCCAGGTTGGAGGCGGAACCCGGGCGAACCGCCCCAGCGACGCGCTGGGCGGCCCCGCTACAGCTTGAACCGGAAGCCGAACAGCCCGGTCAGCCGCGCCACGTCCTCTCCGTGCCCGTCCATCACCCGGACGGGCACTTCCACCTGGGCCTTCCCGCCCGCGTCCAGCGCGCCGCGCACCGCGTCGACCATCTCCCGGGTGACCTCGGCGTGGGCGGTGACGTCTTTCTTCGAGGTGGAGAGGTAGCGGATCGTCGAGCCCTTCTGCAGGGGCTCGACGTCGACGAGAAGGGGGTGGGTGCCCAGCGCCACCGCGGCCGCGAGCTCTCCGAGGGCGAAGACCGCCGAGGCGTGGATCACGCCGTCGAAGTTGCGCGTACCCTGCGCCGAGGGGAGGCGGAGCACCACGCTCCCGGGCTTCACCTCCTCCACGCGCACCCCGAGGGCCGCGAGGTAGGGAACGCGCTGCAGGGTCTTCTCCAGCTCCTGACGGGACATGGACGGCCTCCAACGGGGATGCGCGAGCGGACCGGGAGCAATATGGACGATGCGGTCCGATCGACGCAATCCGGAGACCCGATGAGCGCCAGCGCCCCCCGACGGTCCAAGGCGAACCGCCTGCTCTACGACGCGCAGGGACGCCTCGACATCAAGTCCCTCTCCCTGCCCGAGCTGGAGGCGTGGGTCGTGGAGGAGCTCGGCTGGAAGCGCTACCGCGCCAAGCAGGTGTGGAAGTGGCTGTGGCAGAAGGGTGCCCGCACCTTCGACGAGATGACCGACCTGTCGCGGGACGCCCGCACCCGGCTCGCGGGGGTCGCCTACATCCACTTCCTGGAGCCCGAGGTGGTGCTGCGGAGCGCCGACGGCACCCTGAAGTACCTGTGGAAGCTCGAGGATGGGCGCACCGTCGAGTCGGTGCTGATCCCCGACGGCGACCGGCTCACCCTGTGCATGTCCAGCCAGGTCGGGTGCGCCATGGGGTGCACCTTCTGCCTCACCGGCGACCTGGGGCTGATCCGGCACCTCAAGCCCTCGGAGATCGCGAACCAGCCGCTCCAGGTAGGCCTGCAGCTCCCCGAGGGTACGCGGATCACGAACCTCGTGTACATGGGCATGGGCGAGCCGCTGCACAACTTCGACAACCTGGTCACGGCGCTGGGGACCTGCCTCGACGACAACGCGCTGAACTACAGCCACCGGCGGATCACGGTCTCGACGGTGGGGCTGGTGCCGCGGCTCGAGGAGCTCGGCGAGACCCTCCCGGTGAACCTCGCCGTCTCGCTCAACGCCTCCAACCAGGAACACCGCCTGCAGATCATGCCGATCACCCGCAAGTACTCCCTGCAGGAGCTGCTCGACACCTGCCGCGACCTCGACCTGCCCTCCGGCAAGCGGATCACCTTCGAGTACGTCATGTTCCGGGACGACAACGACGGGCTCGAGGACGCGAAGCGGCTCGTCAAGCTACTCCACGGGATCAAGGCCAAGGTCAACCTGATCCCCTACAACGAGAACCCGGATCGCGACCTGCGCCGCCCGCCCGAGGAGCGCATCGCCGCCTTCCAGGACTACCTGCACTCCCGCGGGCTCAACTGCACCGTGCGCACCAGCCGCGGCCTGGACATCTCGGCCGCCTGCGGGCAGCTCGGCAAGGCCTGGGAGCAGGCGAAGGACGGAGGGTGGCTGGAAGACGCGCGGCGCCTCGCCGGATACCATCCGACCTCCGCGAACCCCTGAGAGGAGCGCCCATGGCTGGCCGGATCGGGATCATCGGAGGCTCGGGCCTCTACGAGATGCACGACGTGATCGGCCTGCGCGAGGAGCGCGTCGAGACCCCCTTCGGCGCCCCGTCCGACGCCCTGATCCACGCGCGGCTGGACGACGCGGCGCTGGTGTTCCTCCCGCGCCACGGCCGCGGGCACCGGTTCAGCCCTTCGGAGGTGCCCTACCGGGCGAACATCTGGGCGCTGAAGGACGCCGGGTGCGAGTGGATCATCTCGGTGTCGGCCGTGGGCTCGCTCCTCGAGGAGATCGTCCCGGGCGAGAGCGTGGTGCTCATCGACCAGTTCATCGACCGCACGCGCGCCCGGCCGAACACCTTCTTCGAGGGGGGGGTCGTCGCCCACGTCTCCTTCGGCGACCCGGTGTGCGGCACCCTGCGCGGGTACCTGCTCGACGCCGCACACGAGGTCGGCCGCGCCGAGGTGCACGACGGCGGCACCTACGTGTGCATCGAGGGGCCCGCCTTCTCCACGCGCGCCGAGTCCTTCCTGTTCCGCTCCTGGGGCGCCTCGGTGGTCGGGATGACCAACCTGCCCGAGGCCCGGCTCGCCCGGGAGGCCGAGATCTCCTACGCGACCCTCGCGATGCCCACCGACTACGACTGCTGGCACCCGCACCACGACGAAGTCAGTGTCGAGACGGTGATCGCCGTGCTCCGGCGCAACGTCGCGACGGCCAAGGCGATCGTCCACGCCGCGGTGCCGCGGATCGCGAGCCACGATGGGCCCGCCCCGATGTCCGACGCGTTGCGCAACGCGATCATGACCGCCCCGGAGTACATCCCCGAGGCCAAGAAGCGGGCGCTCGCGCCCCTGGTGAGGAAGTACCTGGAGTGAGCGACGGCACGGCCCCCGCGCCTGCCGGCGTGCAGGCGCTCAGGATCCGCCGGGAGGAGCGCGGCCTCTCGCTGGACCGGGCCGCGCGCGCCACGCGGATCCCCGTGGCCCACCTCCGCGCGATCGAGGAGGGGCGCTTTCACGACCTGCCCGTCGGGCCCTACCGAGCGGGACAGGTGAAGGCCTACTTCGAGCTGCTGGGGCTTCAGCCGGACCCGGCGATCCTCGAGGCCCTGCGCCCGCGGGCCGGGGACGCGCCGCCCCGCGACGACCTCGCCCTGTGGGCGGTGCGGATCGTCGCGGGCGCGATCTGCGCGGTCCTCGCCGCCCTGCTGGTGTGGCAGCTGGCCGGGCGCGGCAGCACCGCCGGGGGCGCCTCCGACGCGACCGCGCCCGACGCCCCGGATCAGGTGGTCGGGCTGACCGCCCTGCGCAACACGCACCTCGAGGTGATCGTCGACGGCGACGTCGCCCTCGATCGCGAGGTCCCCGGCGGCGAGCACATCCAGGTGGCGGGGCACCGCCGTGTCGAGGTCCAGCTCGACGCGAGCGACGCGGCCCGGGTCGAGTACAACGGCAGCCTCGTGGTCCCCCAGGGCCGCCAGGACACGCCGCGCCGGCTCGTGTTCATCGACGATCTCGACCCGGGGAGCTGAGGTGGGCCGCGACAGCGCCCTGCTCGCGGTGGTCGTCGGCGCGGTCGACTACGGCGCAGCGGATCGGATCGTGCGCCTGCTATCCGCCGAGGAGGGCCGCTCGGCGGTGATGGCGCGCCGCGCGCGCTCGGCCCGTTCGCGCCACGCCGGTCTCGACGTCGGCTCCCTGGTGGGCGTGCAGATGCGGCAGGGCAGGGGACGGCTCCCCTACGTCACCGGCGTCGACCCGGTTCGCCTGCCCCGGCGCGCCCGCACCGATCTCGATCGCCTCGCGCTCCTCGCCTACGGATGCGAGCTGTGCGCCGCCCTCGCCCCGGAGCACCACGAGGCCCCACGCCTGTTCGGCCTGCTCGACACGTGGCTGCAGTTGCTCGAGGAGGAGGGGACGCCGGGCCCCGCCAGTCGGGTCGCCCTCGAGGCGAAAGCGCTCACCTTTGCCGGCCTCGCGCCGCAGCTCGTGATCTGCGCGCGCTGCGGCGAGCCCCTGGAGGACCCGGCGGTCTTCGATCCGGAGGCCGGCGGCGGCGTCCATGCCCGCTGCGGCGGTGGCAAGAGCGTGCCCGTGCGCCTGCTGCACGCGATCGAGGCGCTGCGGCGCACGCCGACGGCCCAGAGCATCGGGTATGCGCTCGCGCCGGAGGGGTGGTGGCTCCTGTCGGACTTCACGCAGCATCAGCTCGCGAAACCGCTGAAGAGTCGACCGTTGCTGGAAGGACTGTGAACGCCGGCTGCGGGGTCTGCAGGCTCCCGAGCTCGCCGCGCACCGAGACCCGAAGCCTGCCCGGTCCTGAGCCCCGGGCCACCGCGTCCAACACCTGTGGCCACTCGGGCAGGGTGCGGGATAGTGTGCCCGCCATGCTTCGCGTGTCCCCAGCCCCGCTCGCCCTGCTCCTCCTCGCCGCCTGCGGCATCGGAGAGGTCAAGGTGACCGGCGTCGTCACCCGCAGCCCGGATCCCAAGGCGTCCTCGCTCTCCGGCGCGACCGTCGCCATCCTCGACCAGAAGGGCGTGCCCTACGACAGCACGACCACCCTGAGCAACGGTGGGTTCACCGTGAAGGCGCCTCCGGGCCAGCACATCTTCGCGCTGATCACGAACGACGACGGCGTCACTTCGTCCTTCACGGGCATCTCGGGCACGCACGCGACCCTGAACATCGATCGCGGCAACCTGTACGGGGTCCCCGCGTCCCTGCTCGACGACTGGCGCACCCAGTTCACCGGCTGCCCCGACATCGACACCGGGGTCCTTCTCGTCGGCCGGGTGCGCGTCTATCTCTACAACGACGCCAACGGGGACGGAAAGAACGACTACCAGGCCTCCGACCTGCCGATCATCACCACTGCGAGCGTGCACCTCGAGGATCCCGCCGGTCAGATCGTCGATCGCACCGCGTGTTACCTCGATCCCGCCACGAACCTGTACGACAGCGGCCTCGACCAGACGGGCGACACCGGGTGGTACGCGATCGGGGACGTGCCGGCGGGCGAACACATCCTGGTGATCCACACCCTGGTGAGTCAGGGGGTGTACCAGGACTCCTACCTGACGGTGTGGGTGCCCCCATCGGGGGTGGTCGCGCGGATCCCCACCTACGTCGAGTTCCCCACTTTCTGACACGCGCCCAGGGTGGGCCTCGCGCGGAAAAGGGGACATCCCGGACGATGTTCTGGCGGATCCCCCCTTGATGGAACCCCGTGGATGCCCTAGTGTCCCACGGCATCGGCAGGCGCATGAAAGCCTGCGGACCGAACCACTCCACCCCTCCCGGAGGCGCATTTCGATGGGCGAGATGATCCAGAAGCCGGATGCGAACCCGATCCTTCTCGGCGCGCTGAATTTCCTGATCGCTGGCTGTGTTGGCTACTTCATGATCGGCCAGAAGAAGAAGGCCATCATGTCCCTGGTCGGCTGGCTGGTCAGCTACGTGTTGCTGTCCTGGTGCGGCATCGGAATCCTCACCGGATTCGCGATCCAGTGCATCACCGGGTACGACGTCTACCTCCTCGGGCAGAAGCTCCAGGCCGGTGAGTCCATCGGCGAGAACGAGAACGCCCTCGACTTCCTCAACAGCATCTTCAAGGACTGACGGCGTCTTGCCGCTGACCGGCGGGGCGCAGGCACGACCTGCGTCCGCCTGAGAGGTTGCCATGAACGAATACGCGCAAGAGAAGGCCAACGGACCGGGTATTGCCCTCCTGGTCGTCGGTATCCTGGGTCTGATCGGGAACCTGCTCGGAGCGATCCTCCAGCTGGTCGGCTCGATGGGCTCCATCATCAGCGCGATCAGCAACGGGTACGGCATGGAGTTCTGGGGCCCCTTCATCGGCTCCACCGGATGGTCGATCGCGATGACGGTCGTCGGGTTCTTCGTATCGTTCATCGTGCTGTTCGCCGGTCTGCGCATGCGGAGCCTGCGCTCGCCAGGCCTCGTCTACGCGGGCTCGATCATGGCGGCGCTGCCGTGCTGCGTCGGTCTGCCTTGCTGCTGCCTGGGTCTCCCTGTCGGCGTGTGGGCCATCATGACCATGCAGGACGAGCAGGTGAAGGCGGCCTTCGCCGAGTAGATTCTCGGCGCGAGCGCGACTCGATGGCCCTGGGTGGCCGGTGGCCGCACCCGGGGCCTGTCTGGATGTTGGCAAAGGGGTGACGCCTTTGAGGGTTACATTGGCCCCGCGTCGTGCCACACTCGACACGGCTCGCGAACGCGACCGCTCCTCAGGTGCGAACGGAGTTGCACACGTGATCCCGCGTCCCCCAGCACCCGGTGGCCGACTTGACGGCGTTCTCCGCCGCGACCGGCACGTTCCTGTCACTCCCCGCAGGCACCGGGGCGTCCGCACGCGCTATGCTCCCACCACCTGCCGGTGCCCTGGTGCCGGGAGGGGTCCAGGTTTCGCGGAGGCGGTGTGGAGATGACCGAGTCAGGTCAGAGCTACGGCTTCCCGCTGACGGTTGCCACCCTCACCGACGTGGGGCGGGTGCGCACCAACAACGAGGACAGCTACGGTCACCTCTGGCTCGAAGACGGGAGCCTGTGGGTGATGGTCGCCGACGGCATGGGCGGCCACGAGGCCGGCGAGGTCGCCTCCGGCCTGGCGGTCCAGGTGGTCGAAGACGTCATCTCCCGTGAGCCGTCGCGCGACCCGCGCGAACGCCTGCACGACGCGCTGCTCGAGGCCAACGCTGCGATCCTCGAGGAGGGGCAGCGCTCGGGCACCCTCGGCATGGGCACCACGGCGATCACCGTCGTGCTCAAGGGCCAGGAGGCCTACGTCGCGCTGATCGGCGACAGCCGCTGCTACCACGTCCGCAAGGGCCACGTCGCGTGGCGCACCCTCGACCACACGCGCGTGCAGATGCTGGTCGACAACGGCGAGATCACCGACGAGGAGGCCCGCACCCACCCCGAGGCGGGCATGCTCACCCGGGCGCTCGGTCACGACCGCATGGCGGACGGGCGTCCCCTGGAGCCCGACGTGCTCCCCGAGCCCCTGTGGCTGGAGCCCGGGGATGCCCTGCTCCTGTGCTCCGACGGCCTGCACGACCTCGTGGAGGACTGGGAGATCGGCGAGATGATCGCGGGTCGCGCCCCGGAGGAGGCGGCCGCCGGGCTCGTCGCCGCGGCCTGCGACCGCGGCGGGCACGACAACGTCACCGTCGCGATCATCGCCGCCGGCCAGTACGCCACTGCCTACGACCCGAACTACACGCCCGAGTGGCAGCAGCAGTCGGAGTGGGGCCAGCAGCAGGGTGGCGAGGCCAACCCCCAGTACGCCGACTACGAGGGTGAGGACTACGACACCTTCGACAACGACCCGACCGAGCAGGGTGTGCCGCAGGGGGCCGCGCCCCAGTACGTCCAGGGCGCGATCGCCCAGGGTCCGACCGCGCAGCCGGGGGTCCCGGTCACCGCGAGCACTGGCGTGGTGTCGCCAGCGGCCATGGCCCAGCCGGCGAAGGACGGCAATCGCAAGCTGATCATCGGGGTCGTGGTGGGTGTGGCCGTTCTGGGGCTCCTACTGGTCATCGGAGCGGTGGCGTTCGCCGTCATCTGGACCCAGATGCATTGAGCCTTCGCGCAGCTTCCGGTTGACCGGCGCCCCGCGGTGCCCATACAGTTCCAGTAGGGCTCCCGGGGAGTCGGCCGCATGGGGAAGAAGGCCTTTGGCCCGCATCAGACCCGCCTGTTCGCGCTGGCGGGTCACCGGTCCGCCGGGAAGACCTCCCTCGCAGAAGTGCTGCTCCAGACCACGGGCGCGACCCGAACCATCGGGCGGGTGGAGGAACGCACTTCCCTGCTCGATCACCAGCCGGGCGAGCGCCGGCGGGGGATGACCCTCGAGCCGGGCTTCGCGTGGATGACCTGGCGCGACCACCTCCTGGAGCTGGTCGACACGCCGGGGAGCGACGGCCTGGCGCATCACCGCCGCGTGGCGCTCGCGGCGGTGGACGCGGCGATCGTCGTGGTCAGTGGGTCGGACGGGGTGGAGTACGGCACCGAGCGCGTGCTGGAGGAGGCGCGAGCCCTCGGGCTGCCGCGGATCGCGGTGATCAACCGGGCCGAGCGGATGCAGGACCCGGCGGGCCTGCTGGAGGCGCTCGAGGAGGCGGCGGGCACCCGGGTGCTCCCGCTGCAGCTTCCCTTCCAGGACGACGAGCACCGCTTCTCGGGCATCGTGAACCTCCTGGAGCCCGACGGGCATCCGCGGGTGTACCGCTACGACCTCGACGGCGCGAACCGCTACTCGCCCGAGCCGCTCCCCGAGCGCTACCGGCGCGTCGCCGCCGTCGCGCGGGAGCGGATCCAGGAGGCGGTCGCCCTGGCCGACGACGCCCTGCTCGAGGAGTACCTCGAGTTCCTCGGGTTGCCGCCCGACAAGCTGTTCGCTGGCCTCGCGCGCCTCGTGCGCGCCGGCGAGATCGTGCCGGTGTTGTACACCTCGGCGGCCCTCGCCATCGGCGCGCACCCGCTGCTGGACGCGCTGGTCGACCTCGCTCCCTCGCCCCTGGATCGGGCCTCGCTGCTGGCCGCCGATCCGGAGGACCACCCGGTAGAGGTGCACCCCGACGACCCCTTCGTGGCCCAGGTGATCTCGGCCCGCCTCGACGAGGACGGGCAGGTGGTGCGGGTGCTCCGGGTGTGGTCGGGCGAGGCGCGCCGCGGCTCCTGGATCGAGGCCGCGAGCGGCGCCAAGGGCAAGGTACAGAAGCTCTACCAGGTGCGCGGGCCCCGGCGCGCGATCGCACAGACCGTGGGTCCGGGGGCGATCGTGGCGACCTGGGAGCCGCTGCCCGGTCGTCCGGGCGCCACCTTCGGCGGCCCACGGCGGCTGCGGATGCCGCTGCCCGCCCTCGACCCGCCGATGATGGCCTACCTCCTCCGCCCGCTCACCCCGCGCGACGAGGACGCCCTGCCCGCCGCGCTGGACCGCCTGTGTGCCCTCGACCCGGCCCTGCACGTACAGGCGGACCCGGTCACGGGCGGCGCCCTGCTGGAGGGGACGGGCCAGATGCAGCTCGACCGCGCGCTGGAGCTGCTCCGTCGGCGCCCCGGGGTGGGGTTGGAGGCGAGCCTGCCGCCGGTGCCCTACCGCGAGACGCCCGCCAGCCCCGCGCGCCGCGCCCACGGCCTGCACCGGCGCGAGGAAGGCAGCCTGGTCGCCGAGTTCGGCGAGTGCTGGATCGACGTCGATCCGCGCGAGCCCGACGACGGCGTCCACTTCGAGAACGCCGCCGCACCCGACCACTTGCCGGATCGCTTCGCTCCCGCCGTCGGGAGCGGGATCCAGGACGCCACCCTGCACGGCCCGACCGCCGGGTATCCGGTCACCGGGGTGGGGGTGCGCTGCGTCGACGGCGAGTACGACATCCTGTCGAGCGAGGACGAGCACTTCCGGCAGGCGGGAGCGCTGGCGCTCCGGGCGGCCCTGGAACAGACGGGGACGGACCTCCTGGAGCCCTGGAGCCGCATCCGGGTGGAAGCGGCCGCGACCGAGGTCGGGGGCGTGCTCACGGAGCTCGGGAGCCGGCGCGGACGGATCCTCGACATGGAGGTCGGATCGCGGGTCGCGCTGGTGGATGCGCTCGTGCCCTACCGGGAGCTGCGCACCTTCGCGCCGCGCCTGCAGTCGATCACCGGCGGGCGAGGGCGCTTCCGCGCCACCCACAGCCACTACGAGCGCCTGCCGCGCGAGCTCGTGCGCGAGGCCATCGCCCAGTCTCCATGGGTGGCCGAGGGGCGCGTGCGCACCGAGAACGCACCGGGTCGCGGCATCACGCGCCAGGCGGAGTACAATGCCTAGGGCGGGTCGCCCGTGCTGTCCGTCGCTCCAGCGGTGGTTAGGTTCGCTGGTGGTGATTCCGCCCTACCGAGGTGACCCATCGAGACCGGTGAGCGTTTGACGACGCGCACGCTGACCTTCCACGACAACGACCACCTGCGAGAGCTCGTGGGGGAGTTCGGCGCGCATCTGAAGATGATCGCTCGCGAGCTGCACGTCGAGATCAGCCAGCGCGGCAGCACCGTCCGCATCGAGTCCGAGGAGGGCAGCGTCGAGACCGCAGCGCGGCTCATCGAGCAGCTCTATCGGCTGGTCGAGAAGGGCTTCCCCCTGCACACGACCGACGTGGCCACCGCGATCCGGGTGCTTCGCCAGGACGCGGAGGCCGATCTGTTCGACTTCTTCGCCGACACCATCGTGGTGGGGTCGGGGAACCGCCCGGTGGCGCCCCGCACGCCGGGCCAGCGCACCTACCTGCACGCCATGCGCGAGCACGAGATCGTGTTCGGCGTGGGCCCCGCGGGTACCGGCAAGACCTACGTGGCGATGGCCGTGGCGGTGGCCGCGCTCGTGAAGAACCAGGTGCGCCGGATCGTGCTCACCCGTCCCGCCGTCGAGGCCGGCGAGAAGCTCGGGTTCCTGCCCGGCGATCTCGCCGACAAGGTCGATCCCTACCTACGCCCGCTCTACGACGCGCTGCAGGACATGCTCCCCGCCGATCGGGTCACGCGGCTCACCGATCGCCGGGTGATCGAGGTCGCCCCGCTCGCCTTCATGCGTGGCCGCACCCTGAACGACGCGTTCATCGTCCTCGACGAGGCCCAGAACACCACGATCGAGCAGATGCGGATGTTCCTGACCCGCCTCGGCGAGCGCTCGCGGATGGTCGTGACCGGCGACGACACGCAGATCGACCTGCCGCTGGCGCAGCTTTCGGGGCTCGCGCACGCCCTGGGGGTGCTGCGACACATCCCGCAGGTGTCCATCGTGCGCCTCGGCCGCGAGGACATCGTGCGCCACGCAGTCGTCGGCGAGATCGTCGCCGCCTACGCCGCGGACGAGGTCTCCCGCCGTCGCACCCGCCGGAGCACTGGATGAAGTCGCTCCTCGCACGCATCGCCGGCTTGTGGACCGACGACGTCAAGCGCGTGCTCGTCCTGCTGGTCGTGTGCACCGTGGGCGCGCTGCTCGTCGTCGACTACTCCCACGTGCCCACGGACGTCCTGAAGGTCGGGGACGTGGCCCCCCGCACCGTCGAGGCGCCCTTCACCTTCCGCTACCAGGACTTCGCGGAGCGCCAGCGCCGCCAGCAGGAGGCGCGTGAGGAGGTGCCCTGGGTCTACGTGTACCGGGCCGACCTCGTCGAGCAGCTCCAGCAGAAGATCTCGGACGCCTACGCCGCCGGACGCGACGCGCTCCACAAGGCGATGCGGGACGCCGGGGTCAACGACCCGAGCGCACTCCCCAAGGTGCCCGACGACGCGATCGACGCCCTGCGCACCGCGCTGGGGGCGCACGTGACCGAGCCGGTGCTCGTGCCCCTCTTCGAGGCGGGCCTGCCCCCCGAGGCCGAGACGCTGTCCAAGGACCTGCTCGGGCACGCGATGGAGGGTCCGATCCTCGCCGACCGGGAGCTGCTCCCGAAGGCGGACCAGCCCATCGCGCTGATCGAGGTGCACGGCACCGAGAAGAGCGAGCGGGTGATGACCGATCACGGCGCCATCGGCACCCCGGCGACCGCACGCGAGCGCCTGACCCTCGGGCTGCTCGATCGGCCCGTCGACAAGGCCCCCTGGCTCGAGGGCGCGGTGAGCATCGCGCGCGCCTCCATCCGGCCGAACCTCGACTACGACCACCTGGAGACCGAGGAGCGGCGAGAGCGTGCGGCTGCGGCGGTGCCCATGGCGCCGCTTGTCGTCAAGCGAGGGACGACCCTGTTCCGGCAGGGCGACGTGCTCACCGACATGGACCTGGTGCGCTACCGGGCGTTGCAGAGCAGCCGCAGCGAGCACGGGATCGGCTTTCAGGTGCTGTCCATCGCGCTCTTCCTGCTGATGCTGCTGGCGAGCCTGTACCACTTCGGGGCCACCTACCTGCAGGGGGTCTCGACCCGGGTGCGGGACGTGGCGGCGATCGGGGCGCTGCTGCTGCTCACCACCGCGCTCGCGCGCCTCGTGGTGATCGTCGCCCCCAGCCTCGCGCAGGTGCTCGGCCCGCAGGCCGAGGCCTCCATCGTGTGGTTCGTCGTGCCCATCGCGGGTGCGGCGATGCTCGTGCGCTTGCTCCTCGGCGTGTCCTGGGCGCTGGTCTTCTCGGTGGCCGCCTCCGCCATGTGCGGCCTCGTGATGGACCTCGAGGCGCTGTACGTCGTGTACTTCCTGCTCGCGGCCGTCGCGGGAGCGGGCGCGGTCGAGCACACCCGCGAGCGCCTCGCGGTGCTCCGCGCCGGCCTGTTCACCGGGGTAGTGAGCGCCGCCACCGTGCTGCTGATCCACTTCCTGCAGCTCTTCGTCTCCGAGGGCGAGCTGACCTCGGCCGCCGCGATGCGGCCGGTGTGGGGCATGGGCTTCGCCTTGCTCGGAGGCATCGGCTCCGCCTTCATGGTGCTCGCGCTGATGCCCGCCTTCGAGCAGGTCGGGTTCGTCACCGACTACCGCTTGATGGAGCTGGCCAACCTGAACCACCCGCTGCTCCGCCAGCTGATGCTCCGGGCCCCGGGCAGCTACCACCACTCGGTGATCGTCGGGTCCCTCGCCGAGGCGGCCTGCGAGGCGGTGGGCGCCAACGCGCTCCAGGCGCGCGTCGCGGCCTACTTCCACGACATCGGCAAGGCGGTCAAGCCCCAGTACTTCGTCGAGAACCAGCGCGGAGACGCGAACCGGCACGACAAGCTCGACCCGTACACGTCGGCCCAGGTGATCATCAACCACGTCGTCGACGGCGGGCGGATGGGCCGGCGGTACAAGCTGCCGCGGCCGATCGTCGAGAACATCTACATGCACCACGGGACCGGCCTGCTCCAGTACTTCTACGCGAAGGCCATGGAGGAGGCGGAAGACCCGGAAGAGGTGGACGAGACCGCCTTCCGCTACCCCGGACCGCTCCCGAACAAGCGCGAGGCGGGGATCATCATGCTCGCCGACAAGGTCGAGGCGGCGACGCGCACGATCCAGGCGCCCACCGAGGACAACATCCGCCAGATGATCATGGCGATCATCAACTCGGTCATGGCCGACGGGCAGTTCGAGGCGTGCCCACTGACCTTCCGCGAGATCTACGAGATCGCGGACACCTTCGTGCAGGTGCTGATGGGCATCTACCACCACCGCATCGAGTACCCGCATACCGCGGACATCTCCCGGTCCGGCAGCGAGCGCCCCGCGCCCGCGCGCCCCTACCCGACGATCATCACCCTCGAGATCCCGACCCACGCCGTGCGCGCGGCCACCCCGACGGGCGTCCCGGAGGCCGACGACGCCACCGACGACTACGAGGCCGTGGAGAACCTGCCGCGCGGCAAGTAGGAGCCCCATGCCCGTCGTGGACGTGACCCTCACCGAGGGCGGGCACTTCGAAGAGGAGCAAATCCGCCGCGACGCCGCCCAGGTGCTCGCCGCCTTCGACCTCGGCGACGCCGAGCTCTCCGTGCTCCTGACCGACGACGCGACCATCCACCCCCTCAACGCCCGGTGGCGCGGCAAGGACCGCCCGACGGACGTGCTCTCCTTCGCCCAGCGCGAGGGGGAGACGATCGGGCAGCGCGAGGTGCTCGGCGACGTGGTGATCAGCCTGCAGACCGCCGCCCGGCAGGCCGCGGAGCGCGGCCACGACACCGAGCACGAGGTGCGGGTACTGCTCGTGCACGGCATCTGTCACCTCCTCGGCTACGACCACGAGGAGGACGACGAGGCGGAGGAGATGGAGGCCATCGAGCGCGATCTGCTGGACGATCTGGCCCGTGCCGACGTGCAGAGCGATGGAGCACGCGAGGACTCGGCGGGTTAGCCGGGCCCTGCTGCGGGAGCATTCGAATGTACGACGATGTCGCGAGCGAGCTGAAGCCCCTGTCCGAGCGCGTCGACGCGCTTTGGGGGCACCTTTGACATCGCTGGGAAGAGAGAGCTGATCGCCGACTTCGACCGCAAGGCGAGCCTGCCCGGTTTCTGGGACGATCCCCAGCGAGCCCAGAAGCTGCTGAAGGAGAAGGGAGGCATCGAGCGCACGGTCAAGGACTGGGAGCGCCTCGCGCTCCTCCGCGACGACGCGCAGACCCTGCTGGACCTGGCCCAGGAGGTGGGCGACAACGCGACGGCCCGCGAGGCCCGTACCAAGCTCGACGAGCTGGCCAAACGCGTCCACGCCCTGGAGACCCGGCGGCTGATGCCGTCCAACGAGGACGCCTCGGGCGCGATCCTCGAGATCAACCCCGGCGCGGGCGGCACCGACGCCCAGGACTGGGCCGAGATGCTGCTCCGGATGTACTCCCGCTGGGCCGAGGCCGAGGGTTTCCAGGCGGAGCTGTTGGACCGGCAGGCCGGCGACGAGGCGGGGATCAAGAGCGCGGTGCTCGCGATCCGCGGTGACTACGCCTACGGCCTGCTCCAGGCCGAATCGGGCGTGCACCGGCTCGTGCGGATCTCGCCCTTCGACCAGGCGGCCCGTCGGCACACGGCCTTTGCGGCGGTCGCGGCCTACCCCGACGTCGACGACGACATCGAGATCGACCTCAACCCGGCCGACATCGAGATGCAGACCATGCGGGCGAGTGGCGCCGGTGGCCAGCACGTCAACACCACCGACTCCGCCGTGCGCCTGATCCACCACCCGACGAACACCGTCGTCGTGTGCCGCGCCGAGCGCAGCCAGCACAAGAACCGCGACACCGCGATGAAGATGCTGCGCGCCAAGCTCTACCAGCTCGAGCTGGAGAAGCGGCAAGAGGCGCAGGACGAGGTCAACGCGAAGAAGAAGAAGATCGACTTCGGCAGCCAGATCCGGTCCTACGTCCTGCAGCCCTACCAGCAGGTGAAGGACCTGCGGACGGGGCTGACGGTGGGCGACGTGCAGGGCGTGCTCGACGGCGACGTCACGCGCTTCATGGAGACCTGGCTGGCCGCGCGCGCCGAGGGCGACTTCGAGGAGGGTTCGGCGTGAGCGCCACGGTCGAAGGGAACCGGGCCACCCTGCACTGGGACCTGGAGGTGGGCTTCGAGCTCGACGTAGACCTCGCGAAGGACGACCTGAGCGTCCGGATGGTGCGCGTGCCAGTCCCGGCGGACGGCACGGCGGCCCTCGGCGAGGCGATCGCGCTGTACGCGCTCGACACCCTGTTCAAGTCGCAGGTCGACGTGGGCGGAGCCCCCGGGCAGCTCGACGGTGTCGAGGTGCGGGTCGACGGCGAGTCCCTGCACCTGACCGCCAGCGTGGAGGACGCCGAGACGGGCGACACCCAGGCGCTGGCGGTGGCGCTGCCGCTCGCGTGGGATGGCGAGGCCCCCGCCACCGGCGGCCCCGTACCCCCCAAGCCCGAGGAGGACGACCTCGACTGGGAGGACGAGGAGACGCTGGAGCGCCTGATCGACGGCGCCCCCGACGCCGTGCCGCGTGCCGCCGACGACGACGAGGACGAGGACGAGGAGGAGCCCGAGGGTGACGACGGGGCGCCGAGCGGCAAGGGCCTCGCGGCGCTCCTCTAGGCACTGATGGACCCGGATCTCGGTCCGACCGGAGAGCCCGCGCCCGCGCGCGAGGCCGCTCCGAAGGAGCCTCCGCCCACGCGCCGCGTGCCCCCGCCGCCCACGCCACCCACCGCGCCGGTCGAGCCCGGGCTGATGACCGCCGCGCAGGAGGCGCGCTCCTTCCTGGAGCTGCTCCTCGGGCGCGAGGACCTGGAGCTGACCGACGCAGGCCAGGTCGACGACCTCCTCGGAGGGACCGCGCAGATCCTCCAGCTCCCCCTCGGCCCCGGCAAGAAGGCCCAGAAGCTGGCGAGCTGGCTCCTCTCCCAGGAGTCGGTCGAGGAGCTGTACATCGACGACGACAGCCTCGAGGAGCTGCTCGACAAGTGGTAGGGCAGCCCGCAGGCGGGTAAGGGGAGCGGCCTGTTCGCACCCCGGACGACACATGTACGACTTCGACGCCGAGTGGCTCGCCAAGCTCGACGCCCTGCGTGATCAGGGAGTGAACCCGTACCCGAACGGGCTCGCGGTCACGCACACCTCGACCCAGCTCCACGCGGCCTACGCCGACGTGGAGGATCCGAGCGCCGATCCCGCCGGCAAGGGCGTGACCGTCGGCGGCCGGCTGATGTTCCGCAACCGTATGGGCCGCTCGATGTTCCTGCGCCTGCAGGACCGCGGCGAGCCCACGGTGCCCGACCCTCGGGACGAGAGCGACGAGCCGCAGCGTCTCGGCGGGCTGATCCAGGCCTACGCCCGCCGCGAGGAGGTCGCCGACGAGGTGTTCGAGCAGATGAAGAAGCTCGACATCGGCGACTTCGTGTGGGTTCGCGGCGACGTGATGCGCACCCGCACCGGCGAGCTGACCGTGAAGGTGTCGGAGTTCTGCCTCGCGAGCAAGATCCTCGTGCCCTTCCCCGACCGGTTCCACAGCGTCACCGACGTCGAGACCCGGGCGCGGCAGCGCTACGTCGACCTGTTCATGAACGAGGGCACCCGGGCCGCCTTCCGGCTCCGCTCGCGGGTGCTGAGCTTCGTGCGGCGGTTCTTCGAGGCGCGGGACTACCTCGAGGTCGAGACCCCGATGATGCAGGTGATCCCCGGCGGCGCCGCGGCGAAGCCGTTCATCACCCACCACAACACCCTGGGGATGGACCTCTACCTGCGCATCGCCCCGGAGCTGTACCTCAAGCGCCTCGTGGTGGGCGGCCTCGAGCGGGTCTTCGAGCTCAACCGCAACTTCCGGAACGAGGGGATCAGCGTCAAGCACAACCCCGAGTTCACGATGCTCGAGTTCTACGCGGCGTGGGCCACCTACGAGGACCACATGGCCCTCAGCGAGGAGCTGATCACCTCACTGATCCGCGAGGTCTGCGACGGCCAGCTGGTCCGGTCCTACGGCGGGCGCACCATCGACTTCAGCCCGCCCTGGCGTCGGGCCACCTACGCCGAGCTGATCACCGAGGCGACCGGCCTCGAGGCGGATCAGCTCGCCGACCCCGCGGCGATGGAGGCCTGGTGGAAGGCGAACCACCCCGCCGACGAGGGCCCGCTGCCGGCCACCCGCGGCAAGTGGTGGGAGTGGATCTTCGAGGAGCACGTCGAGCACACCCTGGTCGACCCGACCTTCGTGACCGCCTTCCCGGCCGAGATCTCGCCCCTCGCGCGCCGCAACGACGACGACCCGAGCCTGGTCGATCGCTTCGAGCTGATCGTCAACGGCTGGGAGCTGGCGAACGCCTTCTCGGAGCTCAACGATCCGGTCGACCAGGCCGCGCGCTTCGAGGCCCAGGCCAAGGCGCGCGCCGAGGGCGACGAGGAGTCGATGTACTTCGACGCCGACTACGTCCGCGCACTCACCTACGCCATGCCCCCGGCGGCGGGCGAGGGGATCGGAATCGATCGGCTGGTGATGCTGTTGACCGGGCGGACCTCGATCCGCGAGGTCATCTTGTTTCCCACCTTGCGGCCCGAGCAGCCGACGGACGGTTAGCCCCCAGGACATGAGCGAGATCTCCCCCCGCGAGGACGCGCCGAAGCCCCCTGCCAGCGGGGAGGGCGACCACCCGCTCCACTTCGACGACCTCCCACCGATCCCCGAGGGCCGGTCCTTCGGAGCCGAGTGGTGGATCGCCACGAGCCACCTCCGGAGCAAGAAGTCCGAGGCCTTCGTGAGCCTGGTCACCGTGCTGTCCATCCTCGGCGTCGTCGCGGGGGTGGCAGTGCTGAACTGGGTGATCAGCGTGATGAGCGGGTTCGAGGTCGACCTGCAGAACAAGATCCTCGGCACCAACGCCCACATCGTCGTGCTCACCCACGGCGGCGACATGAAGGACTACGACGAGACCCTGAAGAAGGTCGAGCAGGTCCCCGGGGTGGTCGCCGCCGCGCCCTTCATCTACAGCGAGTTGATGATCCGCAGCCCCTGGGCCTCCACCGGGATCATCTTCAAGGGCCTCGCCCCGACGCTCACCGGCAGCGTCACCGACGTGCGCAAGGACCTCTACCTCGGGCCCCAGGGCGATCTCACGTCCCGCGAGCAGAAGGCCCGGGTCTTCGCGAGCCTCGCCCACCCGATCCCGCCGCCGACGGGCGACGACGAGGGCAAGCCGCTGCCGGGGATCCTCATCGGCAAGGAGCTGATGAACACGCTGCAGGTCTACCCCGGCGACGTGGTCCAGGTGATCAACCCCATCGGCAACGACGCCGGCCCCATGGGCGTGCCGGTGCCGCAGGTGCGCACCTTCCGGGTCGCGGGCGTGTACTACTCGGGGATGTACGAGTACGACACCAAGTGGACCTATGTGGACAACCACGACGCCCAGAAGTTCTTGAAGCTGGGCGACACGGTGACCGGCCTCGAGATCAAGGTGGACGACCCCGACGACGTCGAGGCGATCTCGAAGGCCATCGACCGGGTCGCGCCCTACCCGGACTACACCCGCGACTGGAAGGACCTGAACCAGAAGCTGTTCCAGGCACTCGCGCTGGAGAAGTGGGTGATGGGGCTGATCCTGTCGATGATCGTCGTGGTCGCGGCGCTGCTCATCGTGACCACGCTGATCATGCTCGTGATCACCAAGGGCCGGGAGATCGCGATCCTCAAGGCCATGGGGGCCTCGAACGGCTCGATCCTGCGCATCTTCGTCATCGAGGGCTCGGTGATCGGGCTCGTCGGGACGATCCTCGGGACGATCCTCGGTCTCGTCGGCTGCTGGGTGCTCAAGCAGTACGGCTACCCGCTCGAGACCGACGTGTACTACCTCTCGGAGCTGCCCGTGGTGGTGGAGCCGATCAACGTGGTGGTGATCTCGATCAGCGCGTTCCTCCTGTGCTTCCTCGCCACGCTCTACCCAGCCTGGAAGGCGGCCGCGCTCGACCCGGTCGAGGGGCTCCGGTACGAATGAGCGGCGTGCGTGTCGACCTGAAGGCCCTGACCAAGTCCTACCTCAAGGGCGAGGCGCGGATCGACGTGCTCCGGGGGATCGACCTGTCCCTGGCGCCCGGCGAGCGCGTGGCGGTCGTCGGCCCGTCGGGATCGGGCAAGTCGACCTTCCTGCACCTGCTCGGGATGCTCGACCACCCGACCTTCGGCTCGGTCTTCCTCGACGACGTGGACGTGCACACGGTGCCCGAGCGGGAGCGCAACCGGCTCCGCAACCGCTCGGTGGGCCTCGTGTTCCAGGCGCACAACCTGCTGCTGGAGCACGACGCCTTGAACAACGTGATGATCCCGTGCCGGCTCGCGGGGGCCAAGGCTGCGCTCGCGGCCGCCCGGGCGCGAGCCCTGCTTCGTGCGGTCGGCCTTGGCGAACGCATCACCCACAAGCCCGGAGAGCTATCCGGCGGCGAGCAGCAGCGAGTGGCCCTCGCCCGTGCGCTGGTTATGGGCCCGGGTCTGGTCCTGGCCGACGAGCCGACCGGCAACCTCGATCCACACACGGCGGACGGCGTGTTCGACCTGCTGCTCAGGCTCAATGCACAGCTCGGGAGCACGCTCGTGGTGGCGACCCACTCCGAGGCCCTGGCGAGCCGCTTCCCGCGCCGCCTCGTGCTGGACGACGGCCACTTCCGCGAGGTGCAGGCGTGATCGTGGACGCGACCGCAGGAGCGCGCTGCGATTCGCTGAACGCCCGTAGCGCCCTGGCTCGCGCATCGCGCTACCTGCTCCTCATCCTGGTCCCGGCTCTGCTGATCGCGGTCCCCGCCCAGGCCCAGAGCACCCCGGCCCCCTCCGCCTCGCCGAGCGTGGAGGCCGCCCTCGCGCCCAGCGTGGAGGCTCCGGCCCCCGCCGAGGGGCAGGTCGCTCGCGTCGCGGTGCAGGGCACCCACCGGATCGAGGAGGCTACCGTCCTCGCGGCGATCGGGCTGCGCCGGGGCCAGAGCCTCTCGGCCGACAAGGTCCGGCGCGACATCAAGTCGATCTACGCCACCGGCTTCTTCAGCGACGTGCGCGTCGACGTGTCCTCCGAGGGCGGCGGCGTGGCGGTGACCTACACCGTCGTCGAGAAGCCGGCGATCCGTTCGGTCACCTCCGAGGGCAACAAGAAGGTCGACGACGACGACATCAAGGACGTGATCGACATCCGCCCCTTCTCGGTGCTCAACGACGCGGACATCAAGACGAACGCCGACAAGATCCGCGATAAGTACGTGGAGAAGGGGTACTACCTCGCCGATGTCCAGCCGGTGATCACCAGGGTCACCGACGATCTCGTCGATCTGACGTTCAAGATCACCGAGAACCACAAGGTCGTCATCGAGAGCATCCAGTTCACGGGCAACGACGACGTTCCCGACTACAAGATCAAGCGGTACATGAAGACCAAGGTGGGCGGCATCCTGCCCTGGTTGTCGAGCAAGGGAGCCTTCAAGCGCGACGTCCTGCAGCAGGACGTCTACACCATGCGCTACGTGTTCCTCGAGAACGGCTTCGTCGACGTCAAGATCGACGACCCGAAGATCTACCTGTCGCCCGACAAGCGCTTCATCTACATCTCGGTGCACATCGACGAGGGCGAGAAGTACAAGATCGGCAAGCTCGACGTGAAGGGCGACTTCGTCGACAAGGAGGGCCTCACCAAGGACGCGGCGATGCAGATCGTGCAGGGTCGCCCCGTCGCCTCCATCCAGGAGGAGCAGTGGCGCGAGGCCACCGGCCGGCCCAAGCCGCTGATCCAGCTCGAGGCCAAGGGGCCCACCCTGCACGAGGGCGACACCTTCCAGTACACCGTCCTGCAGCAGATCGTCAGCAACCTGACCACGCTGTACAAGGACCAGGGCTACGCCTTCGCCAACGTCGTGCCCCTGCCGCACACCGACCCGAAGACCCAGACGGTCGACATCCTGTTCCAGATCCAGAAGGGCGACAAGGAGCGGATCGGGCGGATCAACATCACCGGCAACGACCCGACCTTAGACAAGGTGGTCCGCCGCGAGATGCTGCTCAACGAGGGCGACATCTTCCGCGGCTCGCTACTCGACGCCTCCCGCGCCCGCCTCAACCGGCTCGGATACTTCAAGGACATCAAGATCTCCACGCCCCGCGGCGACGGCGACAACGTCCTCGACGTGAACATGAATGTCACCGAGCAGCCCACGGGCAGCTTCTCCTTCGGACTCGGGTACAGCAACCTCGAGAAGCTCGTCCTGCAGGGGAACATCTCGAAGAACAACTTCCTCGGGCTCGGCTACACGCTCTCGGCGGCGATCAACTGGTCCAAGCTGCAGCGCCAGTGGAACCTGTCGGTCTACGACCCGTACTTCCTCGACAGCCGCTGGACCCTGCAGGTCAACGGCTACAGCATCTCGCGCAAGTACCAGCTCGACGAGTTCCAGCGTGGCGGCTCGCTGTCCATCGGGCGCTACCTCGACCGACGCGACGACCTCCGGGTGTCCGTCGACTACACCTTCGAGGATGTCGGGCTCACCCGGGTCACGCCCACCCAGAAGCACCTGCTCGGCGGCGACCTGTACCGCAACGGGTTCACGAGCAGCGTCGGGGTCGACCTCACCATCGACAAGCGGAACAACCGGATCAAGCCCACCAAGGGCATCTACAGCTCCCTGTCCGCGGAGCTGGCCGGCGGGTTCCGGGTCGGGCCGGACAAGGTCCTGTCGCTGCTGGGCGGCGACTTCAACTTCCTGCAGTTCCGCTTCAACTTCCGCATGTACCAACCGCTGCTGAAGAAGAGCGACCTGCTGATCTTCCGGTGGAACACCACCCTCGCGCACATCCAGTCCACGGACGGGCGGATCATCCCCTATATCCACCGGTTCCGCACCGGTGGCATCAACTCGGTTCGCGGCTACGACTGGTTCAGCCTCGGGCCGTCGATCCGAGCGGTCACCTCGGACGACCCGGTCCGGGCCGACGACTACCTGGTCGTGGGCGGCACCGAGAGCTGGATCAACAACTTCGAGATCGAGTCGCCCTTCCTCAAGGCCGCCGGGCTGTCCGCCGTCGTGTTCTTCGACGCGGGCAACGCCTTTGGCGACCCGTGGGGCCAGGGCACGATCACCCCGGCGGGGCTGCGCTTCGCCTACGGGGCGGGCCTACGGTGGCAGTCACCCATCGGGCCGCTCCGCTTCGAGTACGGGATTCCGATCAAGCCGCGACCGGGCGAGAAGAAGTCGGTCTTCGACTTCTCCATCGGCTCCTTCTTCTAGGAAGGCCGCTTCAGGAAGGCCGGCGGGCAAGCCGGTGTTGTGGCATCACCAGTGGGACGGCGCTAAGAGCGTCCCTCGAATTCGACCGAGGTGTGCAGATGCGTCGTTGGCTTGCCCTCCTTCTTCCGTTGATCGCCCTGTTCGTCTCTACCAATGCCTACGCAGGCAAGATCGCGGTGGTCGACTTCGAGCGCGCGGTGACCGAGACCAAGGAAGGCCAGGCCGCACAGAAGCGGCTCGACACGATGTACTCGAGCCGCAAGGAAGAGATCAAGAAGCTGCACGACGACCTGCAGAAGGAGATGGACGACTACCAGTCGCGCTCCATGATCCTCTCGGACGATGCCAAGGCCGAGGCCGAGAAGAAGCTGCAGGCCAAGCAGCAGACCTTCCAGGACACCTACCAGCGCTACCAGACCGAGATGCAGCAGACCTACCAGACGCTGCTGCAGGATCTCGACGCGAAGATGCGCAAGCTCACCCAGCAGATCGCCAAGGACCAGGGCTACGACCTGGTGATCGACAAGGCCGCCGTGGTGTACACCGGCGGGGACGCGGTCGACATGACCGACCTGCTGATCAAGAAGTACGACGAGTCCCAGGAATAGGCGGCGATGCGGGCCAACCCCCGGACGGGGGGCTGGACGGCGGGGCGCGTGGCGCGTCTCGTCGGAGCCCGCTGCGAAGGTCCGGAGGACCGGCCGATCCACGGGGTCGCCTCCCTCGGGAGCGCCGGGCCCGAGGACCTCTCCTTCTGTAGCGGCAGCCCGTGGCGCCGCGCGCTCGCTGCCACCCGGGCCGGCGTGGTGATCGTGCCGCCGGGCGAGGCGGTCCCCGAGGGCGCCGTCGCCCTGCGCCACCCCGATCCACGCCAGGCCTACGCGATCGTCGCCTCCGAGATGCTGCCCCTCGAGTGGCCCGAGCCCGGAGTGCACCCGCTCGCCGCGGTCGACGACACCGCGGTGGTCGACGGCGCGACCATCGGACCCTTCGCGGTGGTCGAGGCCGGCGCGCGGGTGGGCGAGGGGAGCTGGGTGATGGCCCACGCCTACGTCGGTCGCGACGCGGTGATCGGGCCGCGGTGCCGGATCCAGCCCCACGCGGTCGTGATGGAGCGGTGCGTGATCGGCGACCGGGTGTGGCTGCAGCCCAGCGCGGTCGTCGGCGGCGACGGCTTCGGGCACGTCCCGACCCCCGACGGCCCCGTCCGGGTGCCTCAGCTCGGGATCGCAGTCCTCGAGGACGACGTCGAGGTCGGGTCGAACGCCTGCGTCGACCGCGCCGCCCTGGACGAGACGCGGATCGGCCGCGGGAGCCGCCTGGACAACCTGGTCCAGGTGGCGCACGGGGTACAGATCGGCGCCCGGTGCCTGCTCGCCGCCTTCGCCGGCGTCGCCGGCGGGGCGCGCCTGGGCGACGG
>Ga0114931_10000982_pt1 | contig 35997 bp, 32 predicted proteins | sample 2SBtaG_FD_89579 | JGI IMG/M metagenome (GOLD analysis project Ga0114931, IMG submission 89579) | Deep subsurface microbial communities from Kolumbo volcano to uncover new lineages of life (NeLLi) - 2SBTROV14_V59a metaG | ecosystem: Environmental > Aquatic > Marine > Volcanic | place: Kolumbo... | reverse complement strand
CGTAACTTTTTCGGAAAAACTCAGAACGCAGGTCGGGATAGGGTTCCATGCTATCGAACAAAGCGTTGTCCGGCGGTTGCATGTTTCTGCTGGCTGTGGTTTCACCGCTAATCGCGGGCGAGGATAGCTCACGCCACGATGTGACGCCCGCCCAACACGTGGGCGAGATGGTTCACGTCGAAGTGCTTGTCGAGGCCGAGGGCAAGCTGAAAATGGTGCGCGGTGACAAGGCCGAAACGATCCCGATGAACGTGACCGGCCGCTTGACCTACGATGAGAAACGGTTGGCCGAAGGAGTGCTTCCGTCGCATCACCCGCGATCGATTCGCTATTACGACCAGGCCGAAGTGACGATGAAGCTCGACAAAACCGAGCTGAAATCGGACCTCAGCGAGCCGCGGCGAACCATCCTGGCCGAATGCGGATCGGATGGGCAAACGCTGTTCAGCCCGCTGGGTTCCCTGACACGCGATGAGCTGGATTTGATCAGCTTGCCTGCCAGCAGCCTGTTGATCGAAGGCCTGCTTCCCACCCAGCCGATCGCGGTGGATGAGCGTTGGCCGATTGATGCCGATCTGTTGGCGGCACTCTTGGAGTTGGACGCGGTTGGCACCAGCGACGTCAAAGCGAGGCTGGTCGCCATGACCGAGCGGTCGGCGAAATTCGAACTCGAAGGAACCGTCAACGGGGCCATCGACGGGGTTTCGACCGAAATGAAGATCAAGGCCAAGTATCGCTTGAATCTCGGTCGCCGGCATCTCGACTGGTTGGCCATCGTGATTCGCGAAAAGCGTTCCGTCGGCTATGCCGCCCCCGGTGTCGAGGCGGTCGCCCGGGTGCAGATGAAAATTTCACCGCTCGAATCGAGCGGGCATTTTTCAGACGCGGCCATGGAGCAGATAACGCTGCAAGATCACCCGGAGTTGAAGCGGTTGCGTTATCGCTCGAATTTGAGTCGTGTGGAGTTTTTGTACGGTCGCCGGTGGCGCATCATGGGCGAGGAATCAGATCGATTGACGATGCGGTGCATCGATCGTGGTGAGCTTCTCGCGCAGTGCAACGTGGCCGTGCTTCCCAAGGAAGCCAAGGGCAAACGTCTTCCGTTGGAGAAATTTCAGACCGATATCCGCCGGGCGCTGGGCGAAAGCTTTGGGCGATTTGTCCGCGCTGCCGAGTCGGGCGATGAACAGGGGCGAGCGGTTTACCGTGTTGTCGTCCGCGGCCAAGCAAGCGAATTGCCGATGACGTGGATCTACCGTTTCGTTGCCGATCGCGAGGGCAACCAGGTGGTCTTTGTCGTGACCGCTGAAGAAGAGTTGATGCCGCGTGTGGGCGATGCCGACGAGCGATTGGTCGAGAGCGTTCGTTTCGTCGATCGGAAAATCGCTTCCGCCGCACGGCCGAGGCCGCGTGCTCAATAAGCCGCAACGGGCCGGGTGCTTCTTGGCAAATCGCTCGCACGGATGTCGACCTGGGCGGTAAAATCAAGGCTTCGCCAGATCACCCTCAGGTTGGCAAGACGCCCGCACATCCATGATTCGCCGTGACAGCAAACTTTCCGACGGCCGCCGGGGTTGGGCGCTCGTTTCGCAGATCGAGCACGCCCGGGTGGCCGGGCTGTTGGCCGAGTCTTGGGGCGGTGCAGATTTCGCCCCACTGTGGCCGCGGGCCGAGGTGCTGGCGACGCTTTATCGGCATGACGACGGTTGGGGCCGCTGGGAGCAACATCCAGATGTCTTGCCCGCTAAGGGCTGGCCACGCGATTTTACGGAGATGCCGACCAAAGTGTCGCTCGATATCTGGCGGGCTTCGATTCTCGAAGTAAGCCGTTTTGGCTTTCTGCAACCGTGGCTTGTGGCGGGTCATTTTTCGGCCTTGCTGCGGCGGTTCGACGGTTGGCGTTACGATCCCCGATCCTCGGAGGCGGCTCGTAGGTTCCTAGCCGAGCAGGATGCGGCCCGGTGCCGCTGGCTGGCTCAGTGGCAGCAGCAGAACGTTCGCCGGAACACGATCGAGGCGGCCGAGTTGGCGCTGGCCCAACTTCAGTTTTTCGACTTTTTCAGTCTGTGGATCTGTTATTCCAAAGCGAAATCAGCCTGGATGTCGGACACGCCGGGCGGTAAACGGCTGACACTCGACCCACTTCCTGGGAGCGATCCTTCTTCGGCAACGATGCGGATCGCGGCCTTTCCTTGGCCTTTTACGATAAACCGTGTGGCCGTCGACGCCATGGCGCGAGTGGTTCCCCAGGAGCACTACGCCGATGCCACCGCGTTGGAAGCGACCTTGTCCGAGGAGCGGCGCCTTTCCTGGGAATTGGTGCCGGGGGAGGCCGAAGCCGCATAAGCTTCTACGGATGAGTTTCTGGCGATCGGTTGGCAAAGAGGCATTTTTCGCTCGTCGCATAAAACGTCTATGATTTAAGTGGCTGTTTGGTGATGCGTTTGCCACCTCCTCACGCACGTCGTGCTCTGAGGAAGCGATCGAAGTATTTGGTAGGAAGTCGTTTAGGGCGGTATTGCCGCTGCTCCTCCAAGCCTCACAGATTGGACAGCGCGGCGGGGGCTGATTAAACTTGTGAGAGTCCCGGTCGATTGGCATCAAATCCGTCGCTAGCACAAGTTCTCTTGCTTTGACCGGATTTTTGAAACTCTTCTTTTCTCCGCTTGCGACTTTCTTTCCACGGCGAGTGCGATGAAATCCGGTTTGCCATTTAGAATGTGGGTGGTCCTTTCGCTGCTGGTCGCTGGTCTCACGCTGACTGCGGTTGGCCAAACGTCGCCTGGTGCAACTCGCCCGCTGCCTCGGCATCAACCGCGGCGGTTAGCGCCCGGTGTCGAGACGACGATTCCGGCGACGGTTTCCGTGGGTGAGACATTTAGTCGACACGATATCGTTGAGCTGCTCGCGGTCGACAAGAACTGGGATTGGGCCAAAGATGTCCGCTTCGAGCATCATGTTCGGGCCTTGGAGTTCACTTTCAAGCCCATGCGTTTCATCGAAGTCGATGTTCCGCGCCTTGATGGCCGCTTGGAGCGGAAGCTGGTTTGGTACATGGTCTTTCATGTGCGCAACCCGAACGACGAGCCGGTACCGTTTTCCCCGCTTTTCGTGCTTGAGGGCGAGGACGCCTCGCCGCGATATGCGGACGCCATCGTGCCGGTTGCGATTCCCGCCATCGAGCGTCGCGAGCGGCCGCCGAAAAGGCTGCTCAACACGGTTGATATCACCGGTAAAATTGCGGCCCACCAAGCCGGCAAAGACAATTCGGTTTGGGGCGTGGTGACCTGGACCGACATCGACCCGCGTATCGATCGCTTTTCGGTCCTGGTCCGAGGGCTAACGAATGCCTACCGATGGAAAGACCGGCCCGACGGCAAGCGGCAGTTGTTCCTCAAGACGCTGAAGCTGAACTTCTGGCGTCCCGGGGACGAGTTTGACGAGCATGAGGATGAAATTCGCCTCGGCGCGCCGGGCGAAGTTGACTACGAGTGGGTCTATCGTTAAAAATACGAGGCTCACGATGGTGATCACTGCGAATCCAAGTGTGGCACTCACCGCGGGCGATATATCTTCGTGTCTTCGCCGCCGGTGTAACAGAGCGTGTGGGTGAGTGCCGGGTGAAATGAGAGGAACGCCTCGATGGCTCATAAAAAAGGTCAAGGTTCGTCCCGCAACGGCCGGGATTCCAATGCCCAGCGGCGTGGCGTCAAGCGGTTTGGCGGCGAGGCGGTAAGGGCGGGGAACATCCTTGTCCGCCAGGTTGGCAATAAATTCCACCCCGGCTTCGGAGTTGGACAGGGCAACGATTACACGCTCTTTGCGTTGATCGACGGCTACGTCAAATTCGAGCGGGGAGGCCGCCGCATCAAGATCGCGGAGTCTCGCTAGTGCCGCGGGGCCGAAAGGCCGGCCGAGTTGAAATCTCAAGGGCGATCTCGTATTGCGCGAGGTCGTCTTTTTCGGTTCTTCACCACAATCCGTGGGTGAATCGCGGACGGATTTGCGAGTTAACGGTTGGATTTTATGAGGCATGGATCGGGCGCTCGATCGATTTTGAAAGGGGCTGCCATGTCGGTGGTTCCGGTCAGGGCAGGCGTGCGTGATCATCGCGCCCCTCGACTTGGCTATCCCTTGTTGGGTTGCTTCCCAACAGAGCTTGGTTCCGTTTCGCGGGACACCGTTGTGCGATCCGATCCTCCCCAAAATCCCAACCTCGGACACCCGAGGCATGCCGCAAAAATTCCCCGGGGCGTGGGGGCTGGCCCTCACCTCCAAAGAAAACTGCTCGCGAAGCGAGCCCACAATACACTAATTTCGACCCGCAGGTGTCTCAAACAGGTTGACACGTTCCGCACGAACGATGCGGAGCAAACTCGATCCGATGAAGAGGATGGCCCAAACATTACGCAATCATCGGGAATTGTTCTCAACTGGTTCCGTGCGAACGGGGCCCTTTCGTCCGGCATTGTCGAGGGATTCAACAACAAAGGTAAACTGACCACGAGAAAATCGTGCGGCTTCCGCACCTACGAAGCCGTGGAAATCGCTCTCTACCACAACCTCGGAGCCCTGCCCGAACCGGAATTCAACCATAAATTCAGGTGAGGAGGTCTAATTATCGAGGTTGGCGTCGTTCCCTTCGTCGAGGCGGGAGGCAAAATGACACGACTTGTCAGCTTCGCCATCGCTCTGTTAACCCTTTTCGTGGCGTCACTTGTGCCGTTGCCGGCAGCCGCCGACCGAGATCACCGCACCCCACAGAAAGATATCGCCAAGCTGGTCGAGCAACTGGGCGACAATGACTATTTCGTCCGCCAGCGGGCTCAATCCGAACTGGCAAGGCTCGGGTTCGAGGCCTTCGACGCCCTGTCGGCGGCCCGTGACCACGATGATATCGAAATTGCAGTTCGTGCTCGCTACCTGCTGCGGCTAATGCAGATTCGCTGGAGCTTCGAGGGCGATCCCTCGCAAGTGAAACGACTGCTCGAATCGTACGGTACGCTTGACGGCAATGAGCGCAATCGCCGTATCGATGCCTTGGCCAATTACGATGATCGGGGCGCCGTGCATGCGTTGTGCCGGATCATACGATTCGACGATTCCGACGTCCGCTCGAAACGGGCCGCACAACGCTTGATCGAGCGATCGCCGACCGAAGCCAGCCATTTCTCGTCATGGTCCGAGACCGTGATCGACTCACTAAACAGCAGCCAGCGTGCCGGCGCTAAGTGGTTGCGGATCTATGTCGAGGCACGTGAACACCCTGATCGGGCAGCCGACCAGTGGGGCGAACAACTCGAAGCCGAGAAACTTGCCTGGCAACAATGGCCCGGCGAGTCGAACCACGACTTGCTCGTGTTCCTGCTCCAGCAACACGCAAAACTTCTAACGCTGGCCGGGCGCAAAGACGAAGTGACCGACGTGCTCAGACAAATGGTGCGTCTGGAACCGGGCGATCCAGACGGTCTGGCAGATCTGACACAGCAACTCAGCCGGCGTCGTGCTTGGGGCGTGCTTGACGAACTCGTGGAGCGTTTCAAAGCAAGGTTCCAGAGCGATGCCGTATTGCTTTACCTACTGTCTGATGCCCGCCGACGGCAGGGAGACGAGGCAGGGGCAAACCGCCGACTGGCCGCCGCGCGAGCCATCCACCCTCCGGGCAGAAACGCGGACGGGCACAGGCAGGTGGCCCAAAGACTGCAAGATCGGGGTCTATTCGATTGGGCCGAGGAAGAATATCGCGCGGCGATGGCGACCCAACCCGACGAGGCCACGTCTCGGCCGGTGATCGAATCCTACTGGATGCTGGCCTATATGCTACACGATTTGGGGCAACACGCCTCGGCGGCCAAGGTGATTAAGCAGATGATCGATCTGGTCGAACAACGCGACAAATCGCAACGTGGCAGTACACGGGTGTTCCGTGCCCGCTGGGCCTACTTCCTTGCCTGCGCGGCCGAAAGCGACGGCAATCGCTCGAAGCAGCTCGATTATCTGGATCAGGTGATCGAGCAAAATGGGTACGACGTCGATGCTTTGATCGCGCTTTACCATTACCCCCAACTCGACGCGGCACGGATGCAGGATGTGAAAACCCGTATCGCGAGGGCCATCGAGCAATTTCACGCCAACATCCGTCAGGCCCAAGCCAACTCGATCAACGTTCGCGGAACCTTGGCGGTCGAAGACAATCAGCTTGCCTGGCTGATTAGCAACAGCCAGGGCGATCTGGACGAGGCGCTTGAAAGCTCGCGCCGCTCGCTGGAAATTGATCCTCGCAACGCCGGCTTCATGGACACGCTGGCCCGCTGTTATTATGCGCGGAAAGATTACCAGCGGGCCGTCAAATATCAGACGTGGGCCTGCGACGCGGAGCCGTACTCCGGACAAATGCGGCGGCAACTCGAGCTGTTCCAACAGACCTTGGCTCAGTCGCGGAAACGGCCCGCTGATTGAGTCGCGGTCTCCGCCAACCAAAATCCGCGCGATTCCATCGCGATTCGAACATGCAACGATTGCCCGAACGTACGGTTGGAATGCAGCCCCACCGGCGGCCGATGATCGCCGCCGCGTGGCGTGGCGAGCGGGATCGTCGCGGCATGCGATACCATTTCACGATGTTTGTCGGCGCCGTGGTTGTTTTGGCGTTGGCAAGGCTACTCGAGCTGCAAGGAACCACGCACGTGGCGGTGCCGGTGGGAAACTTGGTCTTGCCGGAACTCTGCTCGTTTCAGCGGTTCTTCGGCATACCTTGTCCCGGTTGCGGACTGACGCGATCGTTTGTTGCTTTGGCCCGTGGCGACGTGGCCGCGGCATGGACTTTCAATCCGGCGGGGTTGCTGCTCTTTGCAACCGTCATCTTTCAGTTACCCTATCGAGCAATGCAGATCGTTCGCTTGTGGCGCGGACAAGGAGAATTTCACTCGAACCTGCTGCCGCTTAGTACGATTCCGATCGGCGTCGCACTGGTCGTACAATGGGTATGGCGGCTGATGGTTCGCTAAGGGATCATTCCCTCTTTCTCGGGTTTGGAAAACTTTCTTCACGACGACCGGTGGCTTGTCCGCCCATGTTGAAACAGCAGGCCACCGCGTTGAGACCGGTTCGCTCCGCGGTGCCGATCAGGTTGGATCCGACGGACGATCAGGATCACTGAACCGTGGCCTCGTTACAAGGCTTTAGGCCCAACAACTTTCGCATCTTCAAGGAGAGAACAACGTGACTAGAATTCCGGCCGGGAAAGTAGCGCTGCACGTTCGTGAACAAGGTTCGGCAGCGCCGGTGCTGCTGGTTCACGGCTTTCCGCTGAAGCATACGATGTGGGATGCTCAGTTCGAGGCACTGGCATCGAAGTATCGTCTAATTGCGCCCGATCTGCGGGGTTTCGGCGCCAGCCAAGTCACCAAAGGAACGGTTTCCATGGAGGAGTTGGCCGACGATCTGGCGGCGCTGCTCGATACGCTGAACGTGTCTGAACCGATTACATTTTGCGGACTGTCCATGGGTGGGTACGTCGGTTGGGAGTTTTTCCGCAAATACCGAGATCGCGTGCGATCGCTAGTTATGTGCGACACGCGGGCGGCCTGCGATACGGCTGATGCGGCCGACGCGCGCCGGCAATTGGCCACGGATGTGCTGGCCACCGGACCGAGTCTGCTGGTCGAGTCGTTGCTTCCACGGCTTGTCTCGCCGGTCACACTGGAAAAACGGCCGCAGATTGTCGAGGCGCTTCGATCCATTATTCTTTCGGCACCGCCCGAGGGCATTGCGGCGGCGCTAAACGGAATGGCCAATCGTCGCGATGCTCGCGATCTGCTCGACAAAATCGACGTGCCCACGTTGCTGGTCGTTGGTCGTGACGACGCTTTGTCGCCGGTTGACGAAATGCGTGAGATGGCCGATTCGATCGCCACGTCGACCTTGGTCGTCGTCGACGACGCGGGACATCTTTCACCGATGGAACGCGCGGACGTTGTGAACGCGGCACTGGCCGACTTCCTGCCGCTTGTGTGAGCCTCGCCGAGTCCGCACGGCCCGCAATCTAGAAGACACCCGCTTACGGCATGCGGGCCACGAACAAGACGCGGCGTCGTGTTTCTCGGTAATCGCGACGCGCTGGCGCCATGCACGTTCCCGTAACCACCCAGAAGCTGATGCACCACCACTACGGAGCGAGGGTTGCCCGTAAGTACTGGAGGTACTGGCGGTCGAGCTGCTCAAACGGCACACCGGTCAGTTGCGCCAGAGTCGCCGGTTGATCCTGACCGGTGTATACGGCCCGTAGATAGGCCGTCAAGGCGTCGCGATAGCGCCCATCCTTGGCGTGCATGAGAAAATGGGTCAATCCGGCGAACTCACTGTAGAGCATCGCGATTCGCGGTTCGTGCTGAACGTCATCTCTTCCCATCCGCACGAGCTGGCCCAAAGGAACGTAAAATCGGTCGTCGAGTGCCCGGTATCGCGCGTCGGCTAGCCGCACGGCTTCTCGGCCACCGACGCGGTCGCCTTGTTCGACTTCGGTCAGCGATTCCATATAGCAAGCGATTCCCTCGATCACCCAAAAATTCGTCCGCAGCCCGACTCCCTGAGCGACCGGACGTGTTTCGGCAAACAGTTGGTGAGTCGCCTCATGGTAGATCGTACTCGGCCCACCGATTTTGTCGTGAAAGAAGTAAGCCGTGCGTTGGTCGTTCAGATAAATGCCCGAGGTCACCTTGACGTTCGGTGGAATGTATCGCCGCATGGCCTGCTCATATTGCCGCGCATCGCGGTAGTAGATCACGCGATGCCGCCGCTCGTTGCGCAGCGGGCTACGTCGGGCACGGAAAAGCTGCTCCAGTTGAGCGGCGTCGGCAAAGTAGCGAACGAACAACTGCCACCAAACCCGGTGTAGGGCTTCGAGCCGCGTGCCAAGGGCGACGCCGGCTTCCAGGCTATGGTTGGTGAGCACGACGAAATGCTCCGTTTCCACGCGCCAAGCGTGACGAATGTCACGGTGCCGGGCAGCCGCCTCTTCGGCGCTGACCCATCGTCCCGAGACCAGGCGCTTCCCGCTCTCATAGGCCGCCACCTGATCGGCAGGAATCCAGCCGAAGCGCTTGTGCCAAACTTGTCCGGAACGCCGCTTGCGAATTTCGTAGACCGTGAGCCACTCGCCGCCGAATTGTTGATAGCCCAGCAATCGCCGGGCCGCTTCGTGTTCAGGATCTTGCCGGACGGTCTCGTGCACCAACTGAAAGGCCAGCGAAACGCGGCCGGCGTGGATCGCGGCTTGGGCCAGCTTGAACAGCACGCCGGCCTGCCGAGCGCGCAGTTGCCAAAATCGCTCGAACCATTGGCTTTCGTCGTCCGAAGCGTCGGCAGGAAGGCTCGCTTTTGACGGTTCGAGCTTACCGAGATAAATGGCAAACGGATCCGTCGGCAGTCGGTGGGCTCGCGTTTGCGCGGCTTGGGCGGGCAAGTCGTGTTCGTCGCACCACGACGCCAACTGTTCGAGCCCCGAGGCGAACTCGGCGTGTGCCTGATCGTACCGTGCGGTTAGGTTTTCAGCCGCCGCGGTCACCGAAGAGAACCACGGGCCGCAACCAAGCCATACCGCCCAAAAACTGAAAACCATCCAAGCGGTTTTGCGGCCGCACCGCCGATGTGCTACGGAGGATGGTTCACTAGCGAACATGCTTGACCGCGCGCCGGTAAAGGCCGCTGCGCCGTGAGGAGGACGTGAAATCTCGATCGTGGATACCGCGACCATCGCGGACGGCGATCTTCATTCCAATCTATCACACCGCGGCGGCGGCTTGGCGGCAACCGGCGGTCTGTTGGTCCGTCCGCGACGGCCGCTTCGATCGATTGTGCCGATCGTGCGGCCGAAGAAGGCCGGCTTCTCCCGCCGTCTGGTGCAGGCGAGGCAGCGGACCTCTTTCGACGCTTATTCGATCTTCAGCCGGGCGAACACCGGATAATGGTCCGATAGCGGCACGCCGGCTTTCGGCGATTTGAGCCGCCGCCACTTCAAAACCGTTATCCCGTCGCCGTGATAAAAAATGTGGTCGATTCGCTTTTGACCGTCGACCACGGTCGTCACGTTATCATCACGACCGCTGGCGCTGGCCTTTTCGGAAGCCTTATAGGCGTCTTGCCAACCGTCACTGGTCAACCGCGGGTAATCTCCGCGATGCTGGTCGGTGTTGAAATCGCCGACAAAGATCATCGGCAAGCCGGTCTTGATAAAGGGTTTCATCTTGAGCTGACACAATTCGGCCATTTTCTTCTGGCTGGGTCGCGTGTTGTCAAAGTGCGTGTCGAAGAAATAGAACGTCCTGCCCGACTCGCGGTGCCGTAGCTTGACCCACACGACCAGCCGCGCCAGGAAATTACCGAAGCCGTTGGATCGCTTTTCCGGCGTCGGCGACAACCACCACTGCCCTCGTTCAAGTCGCTCGAACTCGTCCGATTTGTAAAAGATCGTGACATCCGTGAAATTGTCCGGGTCGTGAACCACGGTGTAAGCGGGCAGATGCTTGTGCAGATACTCGACTTGCCTGGGCAGCGGTTCCTGCAAGCCGATCAGGTCGGCATCGGTGCCGCGAAGCACCTCGACACACAACTTGCGGCGTTCTTTCCACGGAGGAACGCCCGCTTGTCGACCGAAGTCGACCAGCACGTTGAACGTCACGACGTTGAGCAGCAGCGGCGGCCCATCCGCACGAGCAAATCCCGTCGGCGACAGGACGCTGGCGAACAGGGCCAGAAAAAAACATCGGCGGGAACTCATTCTCATTTTCACCAACCTTGCCGGCATTCGCCGCCACTTAAGTTTCTGCGCCATGGCTTCGCGTTCAGCCCGCCTCTCGTCACGACAGACTGCCAACTCTACATGCTAGCCATCCTGGAATGCGGCGTCGAACGCCTGCTTGTTGGGCGTAAAGTCGAGCCGTTTGACGAACTCGGCGGCTTCTTCGGCGCCGGCCTCGCGATCCATGCCGGAATCTTCCCATTCGACCGACAAAGGGCCCTCGTAACCGATGGCATTTAGTGCTCGGATAATCTCTTCGAAATTGACGCCCCCTCTGCCGGGCGAGCGGAAATCCCAGCCGCGGCGCGGGTCGCCAAAGTCGAGGTGGCTGCCAAGAATCCCGCTTTGCCCGTTGAGCGTGACAATGGCGTCTTTGATGTGGACGTGATAAATCTTCTCGGGAAAAGCGCGGATGAATTCCACCGGGTCGATGCCCTGCCACAGCAGATGGCTAGGATCGAAGTTGAAGCCGAACTCGTCGCGGTTTTCCAATGCCGCGAGCGCGCGGCGCGCGGTATGCAGGTCAAAGGCAATTTCCGTGGGATGCACCTCCAATGCGAATCGCACGCCACATTCACCGAAGACGTCGAGTATCGGATTGAACCGTTCAGCAAACCGCTCGAAGCCGGCATCGACCGTTGACCGAGGCACTGGTGGAAAGCTGTACAACAAATGCCAGATGCTCGAGCCGGTAAATCCGTTGACCACGCCGACGCCCAATTTCTGCGCCGCCCGGGCCGTGTTCTTTAGTTCCTCGGCAGCCCGCTGATTGACGCCCTGCGGATCACCGTCGCCCCAGACGCGCTGCGGCAAGATGGCCTGGTGGCGCGAATCGATCGGATCGAGAACCGCCTGGCCAACCAGATGCGCGCTGATGGCGTAGAGCTGCAAATCGAATTGTTCGAGCAAGTCCCGCCTCGCGGCACAATAGTCATCGTCTTCGAGTGCCTTGTCGACCTCGAAATGATCTCCCCAGCAGGCTAGTTCCAGGCCGTGATAGCCGAACTCTCGCGCTCGGCGGGCGAGATCTTCGAGCTTCATATCGGCCCACTGGCCCGTGAACAGGGTGACGGGGCGTGCCATTTTGGAGTTTCTCCCGCATTTTGCGTGATATCGTTGATCGTCACCACGCCCCGAAAAAGAGAGGGGCGCGAGCCTTCGGCGAAGGCATACGACTCGAACCGCTCGGCGTCGCGAGACTTGGTGCCCCGAAACGCAGCGGGCGGCGAGATGGTTCGTCCGGCCGCCATGCTATCATTGTGCGGCAGTTTCGACAGCCGACACCGGGAAAAAAGAAGCACACCACCATGCCTGAACCCAACTCGAATCAGTCACGGCTGGAAGAACTTCAGCGTCGCGTGGAGCAGTTGTCCAGCCAGTTGGCGGCTTTCCGCAGCCGAAGCGAGCAAGAAGCCGATCTTTTGCGGGCCGAGTTGTTGGCGATTCGCCGGGAGCTGCACCTTTCGTCCGACGAGGTAACGCATCTCGATCACGCGCCGGCTGCGGACGGCACGGCGGACCTCTCTTCGGCCGCGTCTCCTCAAGAGCCGTGGCTGGCCGAGGTGATCGAGCCTCCCGCTGCCGTGCCCGTGGCGCCGGTTGGGCAGCCCGCGGAACCGGCAACCGCGGCGATCGGTGGCCAGCCGTGGGGCCAGTCGCTCGAAGCGCGAATCGGCGGCAAGTGGCTCACCTGGCTGGGTTCGCTGGTCTTGCTGGTCGCGGTCGGGTTCGGCGTTCACTGGGCATGGACCACGTTTGAAACCCCGGCCTGGCTCCAAGTAACGGCCCTTCACCTTCTGGGTCTAAGCATTCTGGCGGGCGGTTGTCTGCTACGGCGGGGGCGGTTGCCGATTCTATCTCAAGCGATTGCGGGGCTGGGCGTTTTCACGTTGTATTGCGTGGCGCTGGCCTCGCTACGGCTGTACGAGGTGTGGCCCACGTCGGTGGCGTTCAGCGAATTCACGTTGATTACGATCGTCGCCATCTTCATGGCGCTGTGGCTGGACAGCCCGGTGGTGGTTCTGGTCGGTGCCTTGGGTGGATACCTGACGCCGATTCTGACCTCCTCGGGCTCGGGCGATCACGTCATGCTGTTCAGCTATCTGGCTTTTCTCAACGCGGCGTTGATCGCCACGGCCGTCTGGAAGAGTTGGAGTTTTCTGAAACCGGTGGCCCTGATGGCCACGGCGCTGATGTTCCTTGTCTGGATGGTCGACGGCTACCACGCGGAGAGGCATCTCTGGAGCACCGAGTGGCTGATCGCGCTGCACGCCGGCATCTTTCTGCTCGGCACGACGCTGCCACCTTGGGCCTGGCGCCAATCGAGCACGGCGAGCGATCTGTTTACGTTGTCGGCCAACGCCATGTGGTTCCTCGGCATGACGCGGCAGTTGTTCCACGACGTGCCGGGGCAGCAGCTCGCGCTGGTCTGCTGGGGATTAGCGGCCGGGCATCTGGCCTTGATGGCAATTACCTACGCCCGCGTGCCGGCCACGGACCGCATGCCGCGGGTGCAACTTGCCTTGGCTGCGGTTTTCGCTACGCTGGCCGCGCCGCTGCAACTCAATGACCTGCTGTATTTGGGGCCCGCATGGTGTGTCGAGGGACTTGTCTTTCTGCTTGTGGGGATCTACTTCCACGATCTGCAAATGCGATTTTCCGGCATGATCGTGTTTGCCCTGGCCTTGGCCAAGTTCGTGGCGGATTATTTCCACGCTCCCGTGATGCTTACCGGCACGGCGATCGAGATGCGTTTCGCCGTGATCCTTTCCGGCGGGCTGCTGATGATCGCCGCCGGTACGCTTTACCTCGCCCTGCGCGAGCGGCTTGATGCCGCGAGGTCCGACGCTGAGGCACGAATCTTTCCCGGGCTGCTTCTGGGGGTGGGAAATCTGCTGGCCATGGCGGCTCTAACATGCCAATGGGACGGGCGATTGGTTCTCGTGCTGTGGACGCTTGATACGGCCTTGATTTGGACCTTGGCGTTTTGGTTCGACCGCCAGGCCGCGCGGTGGTACGGGCTCGGTTTGGCGACGCTGCTGGTTGGCTTGCGGACCGTTTACCACTTCGACCACCTGTCGGGCACTTTTTCGCTTATTTTCAACGCCCGTTTCGCCAGCCTGGCGCTGGTTGCGGCGTTGTACTTTATCGCCGGCTGGTTCTATCGGAAACGGCGGCTACAAGCCGGCACACCGACCGACGGGACGGGGGCTGGCTTGATTACGAGCGAGGTCTGGGTCGATTCGTGGCTCGGCATTTTAGCCAATACGGTATTGGTCGCGGCGTTGACCTTGGAGCTACACGACTGGTTCATCGCGTTCGGGCAGTCGGGTCGTCAACCGCTGGTTAATATGCGCATGGCTCGGCTGGCCGGCTATTCGATTCTTTGGGCGGTGTACGCCGCGTTGGTCGTCGCCGGGGGGTTCGTGCTTCGCTATCGCTTGTTCCGCCTGTTGGGGCTGGCGGCCTTTGTGCCGATTCTGATCAAGGTGTTCTTCATTGATCTGGCCGAGTTGGAGCTGATGCCCCGCGTGCTGGCCTTCGGCGTGTTGGGGCTGATGTTGCTGGGCGTTTCTTGGTTGTACCAGCGGTTCGCCGCCCGCGTGACGAGCGATTGAGTTCGCCGGTAGCCACCGTTTGACGAACAAGCGCTGGGCGGCATCTCGTCGATGCTTCCTCCCGCTTCAACCATTCCAACCGCCTTGACCTTCGATGTGCCCGGGCAACCCGCCCGCTCTTACACTCACGCGATCACGCGCTCTCACCGCCACAATGGTTCGCCGATTCCCCCGACGCACGGCGGCCCGCTATAATCCGATGGTTGCGGATTCGCAGGCGAAGGTCCAATTTGGGATTCGGCAAATTACCCGGCCGCCGCGGAAGATGGGATTTCAGCAAGCCGCTTGGCGCTTCTTTCTGTTTCACGCAAAGGTCATGCGATGTTTAGCGGCGAGGAAATGGCCGCCACGCTGTCCGGATTGGGGGTCACCCACGTTGTCTGGCTGCCCGACTCCGAGCTGGGCCCTTGGGAATCGGCGCTGATGACATGCCCCGAGTTGTCTTTAGTGCGTGTTTGTCGCGAGGGGGAGGCGTGGGCGTTGGCCGCGGGATTGCATCTGGGCGGAAAACGGCCGCTTGTCATGATCCAATGCACGGGTCTGTTCGAGTCGGGCGATGCGCTGCGTAACGTGCTGTTCGACCTTCGGATTCCGCTGTTCGCCGTGATCGGCTATCGCAGCTATCTGGTGGAAAACTCACCGGACACGGCCCGGCGATTCGTCGAGCCGATTCTGAAAACCTGGGGCATCGACTACCGTGTGATTGCGCGGAAAGAAGACAAGCCGCGACTGATCGATCATTTCCAGGCTTGCGCGGCCGGGCAGCGTCCCGGCGCCGCGCTGATCGCCGAAGGACGCATGTGATGCACGTGATCAAGGCCCACTCGACCTCGCAGCCGCCAGGCCGCATGCCGCTGGTGCCGGCACTCGAGGTCGTTCGTGATCTGCGCCGCGACGAGATCGTGATCACCACGATGGGCGCGGCCCGCGAGTGGCCGAAGCTCTCGCGTCACGCGCTTGATTTTCACTACATTCCTTCGGCCATGGGACAAGCGCCGCTCATCGCTCTGGGGCTGGCGCTGGCGCAACCTGGACGCGAGGTCATCTGTTTCAACGGCGACGGTTGCATGCTCATGAATCTCGGCGCGCTGGTCACGATCGCCGCGAGCGGCGCGACGAACCTGACTCTGATCGTGCTCAACAACGGCCTGTATGAAGTGACCGGCGGTCAGCGGACGGCCGCCGCGACATGCTCGACCGATTTCGCCCGCTTGGCGGTGGCCTCCGGAATCAGTAGCGTGCGGGCCTTTGGCGACCTTGACCTATGGCGTCAGGGCGCCGCCGAAACCATGGCTCTGGCGGGACCCCGATTCGTCGTGCTGGGGGTCGAAGCGGTTGGCGCGGACTATCGCCTTCAGGCCCCCGGGCCGATGGCCGATCGTATGCAAACCTTCCAGAGGGCACTAAGCGAGCCAACCTCGTGAGATATGGCTCGCGCGCGTCATCATGCCGGCGCCCCTCACGAGAGTTTCCGCGCTTTGCTAGAATAGGGGTTCACCTTGCGCGGTGAAAGTTCTGCCCGCGTGAAGACGGCCGCCTCGGATTTTTTGACAGAGAAAGCACGAGACGCCTCTCTCGCTCGAACGATCGAACCGATTGAAGAACCACAATAGGCGAGCGGCGCGTCCGCCGGGGTGGCGTCATTCCACGAGGAAGGGCTTCGACGTTGAGTCGACCGCTGCTGATCGATATCCGGCACGTCAGCCGTAGCTATGGCAACGTTCGCGCGCTTTCGGATGTCACCCTGGGCCTGACACCCGGCACCATCGGGTTGGTGGGAAACAATGGGGCCGGTAAGTCGACGCTGCTGAAGATTTTGCTCGGCTTGCTGCGACCCGACTCCGGGGGCGGTACGATCCTCGGCTACGATATCGTTCATTCGGCCACCGCGCTACGAGGCCGGGTCGGCTATATGTCTGAGTCGGCCGCGATCGTACCGCTTTTGCGAGGCGCGGAATTTGTCACGTTGGCCGGTGATCTTTACGGCATGCCGCATCGCGACGCCCGACGGCGGGCTCACGAGGTGCTGAACTACGTCGGTCTGGGCGAACTGCGATATCGCCGGCTCGAGGAATATTCGGCCGGCAATCTTCAGCGGCTGAAGCTCGCCGCGGCACTGGTCCATGACCCACAACTGCTCTTGCTGGACGAACCGACCAACGGCCTGGATCCGGCCGGACGTGCGGCCATGTTGCGGTTGATCGAAGATCTGATCGCCGAAACCGGAAAAAGCGTGATCCTTTGCACCCACTTGCTCGGCGACGTGGAACGCCTTTGCCAGCAAACCGTCGTGCTGCACCAAGGCATCATGATCCGCTGCGCCGCGACCTCGCAACTTCGCGAAGTGCTCGAAAACCGCTATGAAATCGGCTGGGACGGTCCCGACGAACCGTTTCGGCTCGCTTTGTCTCACGCGGGCGTCGAGGTCGACACCGGCACGGGCAACAGCTCCGGTTCGATTATGGTTAACGTCCCCGCGGGATTCAGCACGATCGCGTTTTTTGAAATCGCCCATTCGGTTGACGCCGTGATCACCACGCTCAAGCCGGACGAGCAAGACCTGGCCCACATGTTCTTGCGCATGACCGGCCAGTCGCCATCGCATGATCCGCAAGCCGTCGAACAGGACATGGCTCATGGGAGTTGATCTGGCTCGTTACCATGCTTGGAAAGGCAAACCACGCAGCCCGTGGTGGGCCACGCTGGCCATCGTGCGGGTGGCGATGCTTCAGATTTTTCGGCGGCGCAGCTATTGGATTGTGCTGGCGCTGGGGATGTTGAATTTCTTGTCGTTCTGGGCGGCGATCTATCTAGTCACCCAGTTCGACATTCCCACGCGGATTCAAGACAATCTGCTCGAGGCGTTCGGCTTCAGCGCCATCGCGGCACCGGGCGAAGATAGCGGCTATATCAAGTTCATGCAGCGGCAGAGCATTGTCGTCATGATGCTGCTGGCCTTTTCGGGCAGTTTGCTCGTGGGAGCCGACTTTCGCACCGGCTCGCTGCCGTTTTATCTTTCACGACGAATTGATCGGCGGCATTACATCGTGGGAAAACTGCTGGCCATCAGCGCGGTGGTAACCATCTTGACCACGCTGCCGGCCTTGTTGTTGTTTCTGGAATACGGCCTGTTTACGTCCTCCGTGGACTATTGGATCGAACATTGGCAAATCGCCGTTTCCGTGCTGGCCTATGGCGCGGTGCTGTGCGTGGTGCTCAGCATCCTATTGGTAACGCTCTCGGCCTATTTGCAACGGGCCGCGCCGATCGCGATTACCTGGTCCAGCTTGTTTGTCCTACTGCGCGAAATGAGCAACCAGTTCAGCGACGCGACGAACAACTCCTATTGGAAGCTGATCGATCCCTGGCGAAATATTCGCGCCGTCGGGCGGCTTTGTTTCGGCGAATTTCGCGACGCCCAACAGTGGCAAATGGCGAGGTTTTCACTGGCCATTTTGGTCTTACTGTGCTCGCTGGCCCTTGCCGCCCTGGTTCGCCGCGTACGGGCCGTGGACATCGTGTCATGAATATCCACCCTCGGCGGACGCCGGCGGAACCAGAACACGCGGGTGGTGCGTTTTGATCCCACGCTCACAACCTCAGCATCGCGACTTGGCATGAACTTGACATTTTCTCACGTCACTAAGTTTTACGGGCCTGTGATCGGCGTGAACGATGTCTGCTGCACAATCGGACCGGGAATCACCGCGCTTTTCGGCGCCAACGGTGCCGGCAAATCAACCTTGATGAAGCTGGCCAGCGGACAATTACGCCCCAGTCAGGGCGACGTCCGCATCGGCACCTTGCGGGCATGGTCCAGCCGGGCAAAACGGCATGTTGGTTTCTGTCCCGACTTGAACCGCTTCTACGAAGAGATGAGCGGGCGTGAGTTCGTTTACGTCATGGCCCGACTCAGCGGATACAGCGCACGCGAGGCTAACCGTCGAACCGACGACGCCCTGGAGGAGGTCGGCATGACTGCCCGGGGTAACCGCAAATTGGCCGGTTGCAGCCACGGAATGCGGCAACGTATCAAGCTGGCGCAGGCTATGGTTCACGATCCCTCGATTCTGCTTCTCGACGAACCGACCTCGGGCATTGATCCCGGCGGTCGGCACGACATCAGCGAACTACTGGCTCGTCTGGCTCAGCGCGGCAAGACGATTTTGGTTTCCACCCATATTCTGCGCGAAGTCGAATCCCTGGCCAATTCGATTCTCATGGTTTCCGCCGGACGCCTGATTGCCTCGGGCACGCTTGCCGAGATCCGTAATCTTCTCGACAGCCAACCCTTCACGGTGCGCATCGTGACCGACGATCCGAGGCGCCTGGCGGCCTTGTTGGTTGAAGTTCCCGTCGTGCAATCGATTCAGCTTCGCCTCGACACGTTGCTGGTTCGCACGATCAATCCTGCCTACTTCTTCAGCGAACTGGGCAACCTTGTGCGTCAGCACGGCATCGAGGTGCGACACCTGGAAACGCTCGACACAGGGGCCGGGGCGGTGTTCGACTATCTTCAGGAGGATGCCGCATGAGCCTCTTGAGGGCCTGGTCCACGCTGTTCATGCTATCGTTCCGCCGGTTGTTGTGGTCGGTGAATACGATGATGATTCTGTTCCCGCTTACCGGTTGCGCGCTGTTTCTGCTGCGCCGGCGGTATCAAAGCATCACTCGATTTCCTCGGGCGTTCGATCTCTTCAGCCACGAATTCGTGCTCGTGATGTTCGCCTCGTTCATCGTGCCGGTTTGCGCGCTGGCCTATGCAACCACCAGCATCGGCGGCGATCGCGAGGATCGTACGCTGCTGTTTCTTTTGGTGCGCCCGGTTCCGCGGGCACTGATCTTCCTCGCCAAGTTCACGGCCACATTGCCACTTGTGCTGGGGCTGGTGATGGGAAGTTTTTATGTTTACTGTCGTCTGGCCGGCCCCGTGGGTCAGTTGGCGATGCAAATCTATCAGCCGGCCATTTTCTGCATGACGCTGGCCTACGTGGCGCTGTTCCATCTGTTCGCCGTCTCGTTCCGCTATGCCACGATCCTTGCCCTGGTCTACTCGCTGTTTATGGAGTTTTTTTTGGGGAACATGCCGGGGATCATCAAGCGCCTGGCCGTCAATTACTACGGCCGCTCGCTGATCTACGACGTTGGCGTGGCCCATGGCGTGCAGCCTCCCAGCTCGCAGTTGTTCGATCCGGTCCCCGCGCAGACGGCGATGTGGACGCTTCTGCTGATCGCCGCCGTCGGCACGCTCGCCGGGCTGATCGTCTTTCAGCGGCGCGAGTACCGCGATCTGACGTAATGCGGCCCCGCCCCAAGCAAGCCCCCCAGCCAATCGCTGGCAGCAGTACGCGGCGCGACGGAAGAAGCGTGATGGGCCGTAGCCCACGGGATCCCAGAGGCGGGTGTCGACGTGGGCGGGCCAGCGGCTAAAATACGCCTTCACTTGAAAAAGGTGATTCAAGGAGAATCCGCGACGCCGCGCAGGTTGAAAACAAGCATGCCAACCAATACCGAACAAGTGGACGCCTTGCGCTGGAAGAAATTTCCGGTGCTGGGCGACGGTTTCGTTTGCCTGGTTGACGTGATGGGGGACGACCAGGCGGTCGTTCAATCCGCACGCGTCAGTTACGTGGAAGGAACCCGACGGGTTTCCGACGATCGAAACCTGATTCGCTATCTGATGCGGCATCGGCACACAACGCCGTTCGAGATGGCCGAATTGAAGCTGTACGTTCGCGTGCCGATGGATTGCTGGCGCCAGTGGATTCGCCACCGCACGGCGAATGTCAACGAGTATTCGACGCGCTATTCGATCGCCATCGACGCCGCGCAGCGAACTTCGCCCGATGGCTGGCGCACGCAGTCGAAGAACAATCGCCAGGGCAGCGACGTCCCGTTGCCGCTGGAGCTAGGCCAACGGCTGTCCGCCGAGGAAGCCGACATCCATGAACAGGCACGCGCACTTTACGAACGCCGCCTCGAGCTGGGCGTTGCCCGGGAGCAAGCTCGCAAGGACCTGCCCCTTTCAACCTTTACCGAGGCATACTGGAAGGTCGATCTACACAACCTGCTACATTTTCTGGCCCTGCGAATGGATGCCCACGCACAATGGGAAATTCGCCAATATGCCTCAATCATCGGCCAGGAAATCGTGCGGCCATTGTTCCCATTGGTGTGGGAGGCCTTTTCGGATTACCGGCTCGAGGCCATGGCGCTAAGCCGCCTGGATCGCGAGATCATCGCGCGTTTAATGCGGCGACTCAACGAAACGGGGCGTACCGTGGCCGGTGAAGAAGATTTTCTCGCGGTTCAAGACGAAAGCTGGAAAACCTTGCGGCATTGCCGCGAACGAGACGAGTGCCGGCAGAAGTTGATCAAACTGGAAATTCTAACGCTGGGCGAAGACAGCAACGGCTAACGCCCCGAAAAGCCTGGCACGGCCAATCTGCTGCATCGTCTCGCTGCCTTGTCGACCACTGACACGAGATCGGAAGATCGCCATGGCTGACGACCCGACCGCCGAACTGCTCGACCTGAATCGCCGGTTGCTGGAAAGCATCGCCGAGGCGGATTGGAAAACGTACGCCGAGCTGTGCGACGCGACCCTCTCGGCTTTTGAACCCGAAGCCCGCGGACATCTTGTCTAGGGGATGGATTTCCACGGCTTCTATTTTGAATTGGAAAAGGGTGCCTCGCCGTGTCAGACCACGATCGTCTCGCCCAAAGTCCGCTTCCTTGGTGACGATGTTGCCGTGGTGACGTACATCCGCTTGACCCAGCATCTTGCGGCCGACAGCGAGCCCAAAACTTCCGTCTTCGAGGAAACTCGCGTCTGGCAGCGGCAAAACGGCCGCTGGCAACACGTTCATTTCCATCGCTCCGACAACCGCTGAGTGGGCAAGCTCATCCGCGCTTAGAGTTCAGGCACGTTCAACAGGAAACGGCATAACCTGGTCGATCCGCGTTGCCCCCGCGGCGATCATGACCAAACGATCCCAGCCCAGCGCCACGCCGGTCGAAGCGGGCAGACCGGCATCCATCGCCGCCAAAAGTCGGCTCTCTTCCGGAAGCACGCGATGGCCGTCCGCCCGGCGGCGGGCGTTCACCTGACGATTGCGCCGCCGCAGTTCTTCGGCGTCGACCAGTTCGTGATAGCCGTTGGCCAGCTCGATGCCGTCAACGTAAAGCTCGAATCGTTCGGCGACCGGCGGTTCTTCCCGACGAATTCGCGCCAGGGCCGCTTGGCTGGCGGGATAATCGTAAAGAATCGTCGGCCGCTTGAAACCCAAGTGCGGTTCGACGCATTCGACCAGCAGCAGATCCAACCAGCCGCCGCGATCCTCGCGGTCAGAACCCTCGGGCACGGCAAGCCCCCGCTGCCCGGCCACCGCTTGCAGGCCCGCTATGGAAACCTCGAACGGATCCATGTCTGCAAAGCGCAAAAAAGCCTCGCGATAGCTAAGCCGATCCGCCTCGGGAAGGTCGAGTAGCGACTGGCACAACCGTGACAAAAGCTCGACGCCCTCGGCCATCGAGTCGCCCGTGCGATACCATTCGACGATCGTGAATTCCGGATTGTGAAGCCGCCCGCGTTCGCCGCGACGAAACGCATGGGTAACTTGATAAATCGCCTTGCCGCCGGCAGCCAACAATCGCTTCATGGCAAACTCGGGCGAGGTTTGCAGCCACCATCGCCGTGCGTCCGCACCCGCCGCGTCGGCTGGACTATCGATCTTTGAAGCCGCGATCTTCGAAGCCGGCGCGGCGCCAACGTCGAACGGTTCGAGGTGCCGATCCACCACGATGTCAGCCGACAGCAACGGCGTCTCGACTTCCAGGAACCCGCGTGAATCGAAAAACTCGCGCAGCCGCCGAAGCAGGCGTGCTCGCAAGCGCAGATTCGCCCAACAGGCGGTCGGTTGAAAGTCGTCACTGGCGTTGGACAACGGTTTCGACAAAGCCGCGCTTTCCAGCGAGCCTACTCCTTTTTTACACGCTCCACATACTCGCCCTTGCGCGTGTCGATCTTGATCAAGTCGCCGATCTCGACAAATGCCGGCGCGTGGATCTCGGCTCCGGTCTCGAGCTTCACGGGCTTGCTGACGTTGGTCGCCGTGTCGCCGCGGACTCCCGGCTCGCAATACGTGACTTCGAGCACGACGTGGTTGGGCGGGGTAATCGTGATTGGGTTCCCGTTGAACAACACGACGTCACAGGACATGCTCTCTTTGATGAATCGTGCTGCATCGCCCATCTGATCCTCGGACAACTCATACTGCTCGTAGCTTTCCTCGTCCATGAAGACGAATTTATCGCCCTGTCGGTAAAGGAATTGGCCTTTGATCTCCTCAACGTCGGCCGCCTCGATCGAATCGTCGCTGCGCCACGTGCGATCGATGACGGTTCCTTTAATCAAGTGCTTCAGCTTGCACTTGTACATGGCCTGCCCTTTGCCGGGTTTGACAAAGTTGCACTCCGTCATCAAATACGGATCGCCATCGAGTTGGATTTTCAATCCTTTGCGGAAGTCGCTGGTCTTGTAGATGGTCACGACACGATTCCTGCTGTGCGAAGCGAAGTCTTGAGGTTATGTTGAAGCGGTTCGGCCAAAGCTGACGCGTCAAACGCGGCGTTTGACCCATAGGTCGAACTGCGTGCTGGCCCCGGCCTTGCGGCTGATTTTACTATAGAAGCCTCATTTGCTGGACCCCCCTTCAGTGAGCCTCGTAACCAACGAGCCGAACTGCCGGCCAACCGTCAAGCGGAGCGGACCTTCATGGCAACAGGCCATCAAGCGGGCCGTTCGTGATCGCGGCGAGCTTTTGCGGCAACTCGGGCTTCCGGCGCAGTCCACCGCTTTGGCCCAAGCAGCCGAAGACCAATTTCCTCTGTTCGTTCCTCAAGAGTGGATTGACCGTATTCGGCCCGGTGATCCGCACGACCCGCTGCTCAGGCAGATCTTGCCGCTCGATGCTGAAACGCAACCCTTTCGCGGTTTCACCGCCGATCCGGTCGACGACCAAACGGCGGCGCTCGCGCCTGGGCTGCTGCGGAAGTACTACGGGCGGGCGCTTATCGTAACGACCGGCACCTGCGCCGTCCATTGCCGGTACTGTTTCCGCCGGCACTTCCCCTACGAGGCGCTCTCGCCCCCGGCAGTCACTTGGGATCAGGCCATCGAGTGGATCGCGGCGGAGCCGGACATTCAAGAAGTGCTCCTCAGCGGCGGCGATCCGTTGATGCTGGTCGACGCCTCGCTGGCGAACCTCGCCCAGCGGCTGGCGCGAATCCCTCACGTACGACGACTGCGCGTCCACAGTCGGTTGCCGATCGTGATTCCCCAACGCGTCGATGACCGCTTGATCTCCTGGCTAAGCGGCCTACGATTAACGACGATCATGGTGGTTCACGCCAATCATCCGGCCGAGATTGACGTTCGGGTTGCCGCCGCGCTCGAGCGCCTTGTCAAGGCCGGCGTACCGGTTTTGAATCAGGCGGTGTTGTTGCGCGGCGTCAATGACCGCGCCGAGGTGCTCATCGAACTTTGCGAACGGCTGATTAATCTCGGCGTGATTCCATATTATTTGCATCAATTGGATCGCGTGGCCGGCGCGGCGCACTTTGAAGTTCCGATCGAGCGTGGTCGCGAAATTATCGCGCAGCTTCGCTCGCGGCTGCCCGGATATGCCGTGCCACGCTATGTTCACGAGCGGCCCGGGGCGCCTTCTAAAACCGTGCTAGCCTGACTGCTGGCGACCGACCACAAACGCCCCTATCAATCCGACCTCTTGTTGCTAACCGAAAGCCCTTGAAACCAGTGAGCCTCAGACGATGAAAATTCTTGTGGGTGTCGATGGTTCCGCGCATGCCAACGAAGCCCTGCGCCAAGCGGCGTTGCTGTCCTCCACGGAGGACGAACTGATTCTCTATTTTTCGCCACCCAAGGTCCGGCTGCGCGGCCGGGAGCAGGACCGCCAACTCATCGAGCGGGCACGGCGAGCCATGGCCGAATCGGTGTTGACCGAAGCCGAAGCCAAGCTTTCGACACTGGACCGCCCGTCTGTAAGCCGGATCATCGGCACGCAGCCGCCACGCAGCGGTCTGCTAGCAACGGCCGAAGCCGAGCAAGTTGATTGGATCGCCGTCGGGGCACGTGGCCTTGGTCCGCTTGAGCGAGTTCTGCTGGGAAGCGTCTCGACGGCCATTGCCCACACAGCTCATAAGCCCGTTTTGGTGGCGCGGCCATCTCGCCATGAAGATGATCTCTTTCGCGTCTTGTTTGCCTACGATGGCTCGACCTCGGCCGAAGCGGCCGCCTCGCTGGTGCAACGCATCAGTTGGCCGCCCAACACACGCGGCTTCGTCATCACGGTCATCGAATCGCTGCTGGCGGGACAGGTTCCCGATTGGCTGCTCGACGAGGCACGCGACGCCGACAGCGAAGTCATGGCTCAGGCCTGGGTCCGCGAACACGAGGAAACCAAGCGCCAAAAACACGAAGAACTGGCGGCCTACCAGAAAACGTTGCCCGAGGCTTTCCAGTCGACCGTGCCGCTGGTCGCCGAAGGGCACGCAGCACAGTGCATTCTAAGCGAGATCGACACCCACGGAATCGACTTGGTCGTTCTTGGCGCTCGCGGCATGGGCGCCATGGGCCGGCTACTGGTCGGTAGCACGTCAGACAAACTGCTTCGTCACGCTGCCTGCTCCGTCTTGATTGCACGCGAACCATCGGTCTGATTTCAAAGAACAGCGACACGCCCAACCTCGACTTCGTTGTATGCTCCCCAAGGAGGCGGAGGTGATGCCAACAGTTCCGCCGGCCCACGACCATCTCGAAGCGCAACACACGCCGCAAGCGATTGCCGGAAGGCTTGCCGCGGCAACGCAGCATTCTTATCTTAGCGATTTCGTGCTCGGCGCCGTCGATGGCGCCGTTACCACGTTTGCGGTGGTCTCCGGCGCGGCCGGAGCCGGCATGTCGGGCGGTGTGGCGATTATCCTGGGTACGGCCAATCTGTTCGCCGACGGGCTGAGCATGGCCGCCGGAAACTATCTGAGCGTGAAGTCCAATCGCCAGCTTCTGGAGAAAGCCCGGGCGATGGAACAATCACATATCGACGAGGTTCCCGACGGCGAACGTGAAGAAATTCGGCAGATTTTCGCGGCCAAAGGCTTCGAGGGCGATCTGCTGGACCAGATCGTCGAAGTGATTACCCGGGACCACCAACAGTGGATCGACACGATGGTCACCGAAGAGTTGGGTTTGCCGCGAGAAACGCCTGATCCGCTACGAGCCGCGTTGGTCACGTTCGCCGCGTTCGCCGTGTCAGGGCTCATTCCACTGCTTCCCCTTTTCGTGGACGGCCTTTCGGCCACGGCGACCTTCGTCACTAGCGCCGTGGCCACCGGGCTGGCTTTCCTATTGATTGGTAGTCTTAAAGGAAAAGTGCTTCACCGATCACTCGTTCTTTCGGCATTGGAAACCTTTTTTATCGGCGGGGCGGCGGCGACCGTCGCCTTCGGCGTCGGCCACTGGCTGCGAGGGCTGGCCGCCGGGATGTGAACGCCAACGTCGGTCGAAAGTTTAACCCTTCAATCATGCGGGAAAGCGAACGATGAATCGACCTGCGAGATGGGCCACCGGCGCAACATGGATGCTTGTAACCTCGGCATGGCTGATAACCTGCCACGCTGAAAATTGGCCCAACTGGCGCGGTCCACGGCAGAACAGCACCAGCAAAGAAACCGGCCTGCCGCTTTTCTGGCGTGAGGACAGCGGGATCGCTTGGAAGTGTCCCTTGCCCGGCTCGGGCGACAGCACGCCGGCAATCTGGGGCGATGCGGTGTTTATCACCACCCAGAACGGATCCACGCTCGAGTTGCTCAGAATTAACAAGGCCGACGGCCACATTGTCTGGACACGAAAAGTGGCCGACGCGCCGGAAGAACCGCCCCGCAAGTCGAAAGGGCGAGGGCAACAGAAGTTTCATCGCCTACAAAACATGGCCAGCCCCTCGCCGGTCACCGACGGCGAAGTGGTCGTCGTGCATTTCGGTAACGGTGTTCTGGCGGCTTATGATTTCGACGGCCATCGCCTTTGGCGGCGAAATCTTCAGCAGGACTACGGCCCCTATACCATCTGGTGGGGGCATGCCAACAGTCCGGTGCTGTTCGACGACCTGGTTATCTCGGTCTGTATGCAGGATTCCCTGGCCGACATGCAGGAAACGCCGCCGAGAGCTACCTGGTGGCTCACGACAAACAAACCGGGCGCGAGAAGTGGAAGACGCCGCGGAACACGGGCGCTCAAGCCGAACAGTGCGACGCTTACACAACCCCGGTGCTCGAAGAGATCGACGGGCGGACGGATCTCGTGGTCATGGGCGGAAACCAACTTGACGCCTACGATCCGCAAACCGGACGGCAACGTTGGTACATGCCGCGACTCGTCGGCGGGAGAACGATCACCGGACCAACCGCCTCGGGCGAGCTGTTGTTTGCGACCGTGGGCATGCGCGGCGCGTTGCTCGCTTTGCGGGGCGGCGGCGCGGGGGAGCGATCGCGGCGCGAGGCACTCTGGAAGCACGACGCCGGAACGCCGGACAGTTGTTGCCCGGTCGCCTGGGGTGAGCTGCTGTTCGTGATTACGGACCAGGGGATCGCCAAGTGTTTCGATGCCCACCGAGGCCACCAGCATTGGAAGCGGCGATTGGGGGGCAACGATTACAAGGCTTCGCCGCTTGCGGTTGACGATCGGATCTATTGCCTCAGTCGCGACGGCTTGTGTGTTGTTTTATCGGCCTCTTCAAGGTTCAACCAATTGGCCCGCAACCAGCTAGACGATGAGTTCCTGGCGTCGCCGGCGGTCAGCGACGGCCACCTTTTTCTGCGCGGCCAACATAAACTCTATTGCATCGGCCGCCGCTGATCCGGATTAACTCGACGCGAAATTCACCGCACGGTGATGCCGATCGGCCTTCTCGCGTGCCGATGTTCATGACACCTCTTCATACGACGGCACCCGTGGATCGAGGATTTTGGGGGCGTCCTTGCACCGTGCGTCGGTTATCATCGTCGTGGCATGAGCATCCTTGTCCTCAAATTCGCGCTGCTGGCGGCGGCGATCATCGTCGCGGGGTCTTATCTGGCAAAGTTTGCCGACGTGATCGGTGAGCGCACGCCGCTGGGTCATACGTTGGCCGGTCTCGTGCTGCTCGCCATGGCCACAAGTCTGCCCGAGCTAGCGGTTGATTGCAGCGCGGCGGCGATGGGTGTTCCGGATCTGGCCGTCGGCGATCTGCTCGGCAGTTCACTGCTGAATCTAATCATTCTGGCCGCGCTCGATCTGGCCTTTTATACGAAGGGACGCATGCTTTCGCGAATGGCCGCCGCGCATTCGCTATCGGCCGTCATGAGCTTGATCCTCACGACAATCGCGCTGCTTTTCCTGCAACTTAAGATCGACTGGGGACTGCGAATCGGACCTGGTACGGTCACGATCTTGATTACCTATGCGTTGCTGCTTCGCCTGGTCTATTTCGATCAACGTTTCGCCGCGCAACAGGAATCGCCCGCAACCAGAAAACACGCAATCCAGCGCAATACGGACGGGGATATTTCGTTGCGGCGGGCGGTCATCGGCTATGTGATCGCGACCGCCGTGATCTTCTTGGTCGGACCGTTGCTTGCCCGCACCGCCGATGAACTGGCCCGGACAACCGGTCTCGGGCAAACCTTTGTCGGCACCACGCTGGTGGCTCTGTGTACCTCACTGCCCGAGATGGTTACGACGATGTCGGCTTTGCGGATGGGGAACGTCAATATGGCAGTGGGTAACATTTTTGGCAGTAATTCTTTCAACATGACGATTCTTTTCGGCGTCGACGTGTTCTATGACAAACCGCTTTTGGCGAATGTTTCATCCACGCACGCCATCACCGCCGCTGGCGTAATCCTCGTTACGTTGGTCGCGACGGCCGGACTTTTGTATCGGGCCGAGAAGCGATACTGGTTACTGGAACCGGATGCGGCGTTGGTACTGCTCTTGGCACTGGGGGCCTTGGGGCTGGTCTATTACTACGGTTAGTCGAGCGCTTTCAGCTTGAATTGGCACGCGCGACGAGCACGCCTCGCCGGTCCGAAAAGATCCCTACGCCCTATCATCGCTGACGGCGGATCACGCAGGCCAAGCGAGACCTTTCAACCATCAGACGGAAAATCTACTTATCACCCGTGACAAGCCGGCGATTTGAATGAAACAGGAAACCGGCGATCCCGGCTCGCTTCGGGTGCCGTTCGTCTGTTGCACGATTCGCGTGTCAGCGAGAATTTACACCATGAAACGTGTCGCGTGGCTGACTGACCTGCATCTAAACTTTCTCGACTTCGAGAAGGTCGACGCCTTTCTCGAGCGCGTTGCCGCCACGAACAGCGATGCCGTGATCATCAGCGGCGACATTACCGAATCCACGGAACTGATTTCCGTACTCCGGCGGGTCGAGCGGACACTGGCGCGGCCCATCTACTTCGTGTTGGGCAATCACGATTATTATTTTTCCTCGCTTGCGGAAGTTCGCCGCCGGGTCGACGCGCTTTGCCAAACGTCAAAGTTCCTCAAGTGGTTGAACACTTCGGGCATCGTTCGGTTGACGTCGAGCGTTGCTTTGTTGGGACACGATGGATGGGCCGATGGGCGGTTGGGCGACTATGAACGTTCGCTGGTCGCGATGAACGACTGGCGTTTGATTGAAGAGTTGGCCGGCCTGGCGAAAGAGCCTCGCTGGGAAGTGCTCAAGCGCCTTGCGGACGAGGCCGCCGAGCATATTCGCCGCCTGTTACCAACGGCCCTGGATCGCTTTGCCGAAGCGGTGCTGGTGACGCACGTGCCGCCGTTTCGTGGAGCCTGCTGGCACGAGGGGCACATCTCGAACGACGAATGGCTGCCGCACTTCAGCGACAAGGCGGTTGGCGACGCCATTGTCGAAGTCATGTCACAACGCCACGATCGACGGCTGACCGTTCTCTGTGGCCATACACACGGAAAAGGCACGTATCAACCGCTTGACAACGTCACGGTTCTCACCGGCGGCGCCATCTACGGCGAACCTGAGATTCAGCGGGTGCTCGAATTCGAGCCTTAAGCCAATCAACCACACCGCTAGTTGGCTCCGGCCAGCTCTTTCACTTTACGCACGATCAGCTCTTCGACCTGCGGTGCCCAAGCGGTGGGAAGCCCATAATAAACCATGGCTCCCCCGCCCTCGTAACCGCCTTCGTTCAGTACGCGCCGCGAGGGGATATAGGCCATCACGTCGTTCGAATAAGCGGCCACCCAGGTGGTCGGGCCAAGCTCACGTTTAAGACGCAAGGCGTAATCGACCACCACCTCGCCACCGAGAATCACGAACCGCACGTCGGGCCCCAACCGCCAGACCTGGACCGGATAGGGATAAGTCGGGCTCAGCGCGCCATCGCGGTCGATTTTGGTAAGCAACAGCTTGGCTCGGCTGGCAATGTAATGGTTCGGCGAACCGGCCTCGCTTTCAAGCTGTTCGCGCGTGGGCAGCTTGTCGAACGGCAAATCGATTTCGGCGTACGAAGTCGCTAGAGTTCCCTTGATCGGCTGGGTGGTTGCATCGACGGCGCGCAGCACGGCCTCGGCAAGCCGCCGACCATACGCCTTGGCCTGTTCGACGTTACGGCGCGGAAGCGGATTCTGATCCGCTCCGCAACCGGCCCAGAACAACGCTACGGCGCCGGGCAGCGCCTTTTCCACCTCCATTTGCGCGAAGCCGGGATAGTCGCCCGAATAGCGGTAAAAACTGAGCACCGTGGCGTGGCACGCGTAGCCGAAAGCGACGGCCCGCGGCTTGCCGTCTTCTCCCCGCACCACCAGCACCGGCACGTCGTGGTCGACCGGCCCCTCAAGTTTCCCCTCGCTTCGAAGCTGTGGCACGTCGGCCTCACGATTGTTGCGGCGGTTCACGGCCACCGTACAGGTGTTGCGCGACCAACTCAGCCGGCATGGCTGAAGCGCCGAGATCGCTTCGTCCGCCAGCGCGACAAGCTGCTTTTCCAATTTGCCGGTGTATCGATCCACCTGTTGCCACTGAGCATCATCAAGCTGCCAGTACATGGCCTTGAGGTTGTGGCCGACGACCGGTCCGGTGTGCGTGTGCGAAGTACACAATGCAATGTCGGACCGTTGAAGTTGGTGACGTTCCTCGATCTGACGACAGACGCGTCCGGACAACTCGCGATCGATCCCCACCAGGTCGAGCGTGATCAACAGAGCACGGTGGCCATGGGGGTCTTCAAACGCCAACGCCTTGGCCCAAAGATCGGTGAGTTTGCCTTCGGAGACGTGATCCCGCGAACCGTAGCCCGACATCCACATCGGCTCTTCGGGCGTGATGTTCGCACGTGCCGTACCGGCTTTCCAGGTGTCGTCGGCCGACGCTCGAGCGGCGGTGCCGACGGTGACTAAGGCAACAAAAAGGAACGAACGGATCAATGCGTGTCTGGCCATGAAAGCTCCTTCCCGCAACGTACGGTGCCAGCGAAAAAAATGTTAATGAACCGACATCAGGTAGCTGATCAAGTCGGCCATGGCCTGTTGATCGATTTCTTTCTCCAAGCCCTCGGGCATCAGCGAAAGGCCGGTGCTTTGCATCTCATCGATTTGAATCCGCAGCACCGTGTCATGCTGATCTTCGGCACGCAGGAGCGTGATGCTGGTCGCCGTTTCGGCGGCGATTATGCCGGTGAGCGTCCGTCCTTCGGTCGTGATCACGGCATAGTTGACGAACTGCGGGTTGACCTCGCGATTCGGGTCGAGCACGTTGACAAAAATCGTTTCCGGGCCGCGATTTTGCATGGTTGCCAGATTAGGCGCGATTTCGTGACCTTCACCTTCTAGCCGATGGCAGGCCGCGCAGATTTTTCGAAATATCTTGCGTCCGCGCTGGATGTCACCTTCGAGTGTCAGCGCATGACGGTAAGCCTCGACCACGTCATGGCGACGGCCGAGACCTGCTTTCTCGATCAATTTTTTAGCTCGTTCGGCAATGGCGGGTTGTTTCTGTGCGGCCAAGAGTCGCAGCCGCGCGATGCCAACGTCGGCCATGGCAATTCGACCGTCTTCGATCGCCCCGAGCGCCGCGGGAATTCGTTCGGAGCGTGACAACAGAGTTTCACTTGCCCGGGCGCGAACTTGGGGGCTGAAATCGCTCCACGATTCAATCAAGATCGAGGCCACGGCGGGATCATCAAAGCGATCGAGCGTGGCGATGGCGGCCAGTTGCAAGGTTTGTGGTTGACGGTGATCCAAGAGCGGCTCGACGACTTGTCGCGCACGACCGAAGTCGGCCAGCCCCAACGATCGCACGGCTTCGACCCGCGCTTCGAGCGGTTGGCTTTCATTACCCGCCGTTTGGCAAGCGCGGTCGACCAGCCGATTCACCATCGCAGCGGTCTTGCCTCCGGACGTGAGCTGGTGGGCGAGCGGACTGCCCCCTTTGGCGAGTCCTTGAGTTAGCAATGAGAGCAATTCGCCGGCGGCCTTCGGCTGCTGATCGTCCAGCGTTTCAATCGCCGCGAGAACTTCAGCCACCGCATCCTGCTGGCCCTGCACGCCAACTTGCGAGGCCAACGCTTTGAGCATCGCCCGACCCGCGGCGCTTTGTACCAGCGCCGCATCTCCAGCGAGACGCGCGAACACATCGCCCGACCCTTGGGCCAGCGAACTAAGCACCGCCAACCGCATCCAGGAATCGCCGGCATCGTGGCGAGCCAGAGCGGCCAGCGCCTCGTTGCGCTGACGGCCTTCGCTGAGTTGGCCCAGGCTGAACGCCAACTGATAGCGCACACGCAGGTCGTCGTCCCCAACCATGGCGTAAAGTCGCGCACGCAAGGGCGGCGAGCTTGCGGCAAGCCGTTCACTCAATCGCACGGCATGTTCTCGAACCCGTGGGTGGGCGTCGCCAAGCGCGACAAGCAGCGTCGCTTCATCCAGAGCCCCAAGCCCGTCCAAGGCGTACAATGCGTGCATCCGGGCTCGCGGGTCATTCCCCTGTCGGGCCAACTTACGCAGCGGACCGACCGCCGTGAGGTCTTGCCGCTCGTAGAGCAATCTCGCGGCCGTGTCGCGATGCCAGCCGTTGGGATGTTCCAGCAGGGCGACCAACTGCCGGCTGTTCAGCTTACTCAGATGCACCGGTCCGGGCTGTTTGAATCCCTCGGGCACCACACGGTAAATCCGTCCCCGGTCCCCGCCGCTGTCCAAGTCCAAGTGTTTCTTGATCACCGGCGGCAGGCTGTCGGGATGCTCAATGACTTCGCGGTAAACGTCGATGATGTACAACGTGCCATCCGGGGCGTTGGCAAACTGGGCCGGCCGGAACCAGATATCTCGCGAGGCGATAAACTCCCGCTTCTGATCGGCCCGGTGGGCCACGAAGCCAACCCCGTCGGGCACGAGGATTTTACGATGCACGATGTTGCTGCCCACATCGCCGATGAAGGCGTTTCCGTGAAACTCCTTCGGCCACGCGTTGCCCCGATAGATGGTCACGCCGGTCGAGCCGGTAAAGTACCCCGCCGCCCGACCACCCCCTTCGACGGGGCCTTTGACAATGCCTTTGACACGCAGGCGAGTGCGGACGATCCGCCACGGTTCGACCGGGCTGATGCGAAAGACCTCGGCTTGCGGGCCATCGCTGGCAATGCTGCGCCGCGGTCCCGGGGCGGCGAGGTAAGGATTGCGGGCCACATAGCGATCTTCGAACATCACGAGTTGGATGTGATCGCTATTCGAGCAGACGAACTTGCGGCCCCAGTCATCGAATGATAGCCCGTGTTGGGCGCCGCCGCTGGTGGCGGCCAAATCGAGTGTTCGAGGATTGAAGGCGAAATCGCGTCCGCGAAGTGAAATCGGCTTGGCCTCGGGCTGATCGACCCGACGAACGGAACCGCCCGAACTGCTGGTGGCCCCATGGATGCGGTTATCCAACCCCCAGTTGAACGAATTCAACAGGCCCTGCACATTGCCATGTCCGAAACCGGTGAACACGGTGCGTCGCTCGTCGGCGACGCCGTCTCCGTTGTGATCCTTGGCATAAAGGATGTCCGGCGCGGCGGCGACAAACACGCCGCCATCGTAGCAAAACACGGCCGTCGGCCACTCGAGACCGTCTAGAAAAACGGTGGCTTGATCGAATCGACCGTCGCCGTCGGTATCCACCAATCGTCGCACGCGGCCAAGGTTCTCGTCGCGGTGTTCGCTGTAACCTCGCATCTCGACCACGTACAGCCGCCCGTCTTCGTCAAAAGACATCGCCACGGGGTCGACCACCTCGGGTTCGGCAGCCGCCAACTCGAGACGGAAGCCTTCGTGAACCTCGAACGTGCCGAGCACCTTGTCCGGTTCGGTGGGCGGGATGCGCGGCAACTCGGCGGTGTAGTCACGCTCGATCGAATCCTGCTCCGGCCGATCCGCCGCTTCGCCCGCCGAAACAGGCCGCAACCACGAGCCGGTCACAACGATAAGCATCGCCGCAAGGCCAAGCAGAAACAGGCGGCGAAGTCGAACTGGATTCACGGAATCCACGGCAAGGGGGAATCGCTTCGACATGGGCCAAGGGCCGCTTTCGTTGTCGCACGTCATGAGTGGTTTCATCGGGGAAAGCATTCTCGGCAGTAGGATAATCAAGGATCGACGAAGATCGTCTGGCCAATGCGAACGGATCCGTCCGCCACACGTTGCAACTAGACGACGACGGTGGGTACCATCCATGGCCTAGGTCGATCGTAATACGCCACGCCGGCGCACTCAACCAACGAACGGCATCGGCTGGACAAAGATCCGCTGTCTACGCCGAATCGAAGCCCGCCAACTTGGGTTGTGGAGGCTTGTCTGCCGCGGCAGGCTTGCCCGGCGCTCGGCGAAGCGGAACGCCTTGATCCGTGCTTGGCGCGCTTCTGAGCGGATCGGCGGCCCCGTCGAGCGGGTCGTCTGCTTGGATGCTCTCCAGCCGCTTGCTGATGCAATCTGCGTACTGCTGGGAAAGCTCACAGCCGATCCAGCGGCGGTTCAATTTCTTGGCCACCGCCAGCGTCGTGCCACTGCCAGCGAAGGGATCGAGCACGACATCGCCGGGGTTGGAACAGGCTAAAATGATGCGGCCCAATAACCGCTCGGGCATCTGGCAACCGTGAAATCCGGCCCGCTCCTTGAATGTGCCCGCCACTCGGGGAAAGTACCAGGTATCTTCGTCGCCCGAGAAACCATCGGCCACGTCCTGCGGTCTGAGAATCCAGGTGTCGTCGGGCAGCCGACCCTTGGGATTGGCCCGTTTGTCGTTGTAAACCAACTGCCGCGCGGAGGGCACGCGAATCGCCGGATCATCAGCATTGAAGGTGAATTGCCGCGGATCTTTGACGAAATAGAACAGATGCGTGTGCGATCGGCTGAACTTCTGTTTGCAGTTCACGCCGAACGTGTAATACCAAATCACCCAGCTTCGGCAGGTGAGCCCAAGATTGCGGCGGGCGATCATTTTCAGTTCCGCGGCAAAGTCGTCGCCGATCGCGATCCAAAACGTGCCGCTCGGCTTGAGTACGCGCGACACGGCCGCCATCCACTTTTCCGACCAGCCGAGAAAATCATCGTACGATTGCCGATCTTCGTAGACGTCGTAGTCATAGCCGATATTAAAGGGCGGATCGGCAAAGGCCAGATCGACCGATTCGGCCTCAATCCCGGCTAACAGCGAGATACAGTCGCCCTGATGAACCGTCTCCATGCTGAGTGTCACGGCAAGTTCCTTGAAGTTGTTTGCATCATGCGGCGACGGCCTCCTTGGCCACGCCATCTCGGTCACGCCTTGCAGACCGCACTACTATAGAGACCATCCCTCACGATCGCAAAATCGCCTTGCTGCTTGCTGCTTGTCGACTCGCTCGAAAACCGGACTTCCGCGCGTCTGCGGCGATTCAGTGCAAAAGAAACTCGCTCGGCGGTACTTGCCCGCGGACACGTCATCGGCGAGCATGTCCGGATCGGCTCGCCCGACGAATCACCACGAAACGAATCCATGCCATGAAATTCGCCATTTGCAACGAGACGTTCGCCGATTGGCCACACGGGCGGGCTTTCGAGTTTGCTCGGCAGTGTGGCTACACCGGCATTGAGATTGCTCCGTTTACCTTGCACGACGATGTGCGGCAGCTTACGGCCGAACAGCGGCGTGACCTGCGCCGCGCCGCTGAGAACGCCGAACTCGAAGTCGTTGGGCTGCACTGGCTGTTGGCCAAAACGGAAGGCCTGCACCTGACGAGCCCCGATGCCGAAGTTCGCCGGCGGACGGCCGAATATCTCGGTGATTTAGCGCGTCTGTGCCGCGATCTTGGCGGGCGCGTGATGGTTTTCGGTTCTCCACAGCAGCGCAATCGCGCCGCCGGCGTCAGCACGAAACAGGCCTTGGATTGGGCCGCCGAGGTGATTGCTCGCACCTTGCCCGCGCTTGAGGAAAACCATGTTGTGCTGGCTGTCGAGCCGCTCGGTCCTCAGGAAGGAAATTT
>Ga0114931_10000981_pt1 | contig 36034 bp, 30 predicted proteins | sample 2SBtaG_FD_89579 | JGI IMG/M metagenome (GOLD analysis project Ga0114931, IMG submission 89579) | Deep subsurface microbial communities from Kolumbo volcano to uncover new lineages of life (NeLLi) - 2SBTROV14_V59a metaG | ecosystem: Environmental > Aquatic > Marine > Volcanic | place: Kolumbo... | reverse complement strand
GGCGGACCTGGTGGCGATGCCTGCAAGTCCACTCGATGACATCAACGCAGTGCTGAGCGTCGATTTCATAATGCGCGATGGCGTTGTGTTCAAACAGGCTCACCAGCGCGGGAGTTTCTGACGATGAAAGCAACAGGCTGTTCCTTCATTTTCAAAGTGCTTGCTGTCCTGGCGGGACTTGCCGCTACTGCCGGCGCAAGCGCAGATTCATTGCTTATCGAAAATGTGACCCTGATCGATGGCACGGGGCGAGCGGCCGTGCCCGGCAGTTCGGTGCTGCTTGAGGGCCAGAGAATCAGTCAGGTTGAACATGGCGCGATTGACGTTCCGGATGGGACTCGTCGAATCGATGCCACTGGCAAGTTCCTGATGCCGGGATTGATGGATATGCATATTCATCTGACCGGAGCCGTCGAGGTTACACCGGAAGGTCTGCAAGAGATTAGCAAGGATAGAACAAGCGGTATCCGCGCATTGCATAGCTACCTCTATTCAGGTGTAACGAGTGTCTACGACGCAGGCAACGTTCCGGACTATATTCTTGGACTGAGAGCCGACGAACGTAGTGGCGATATCATAAGCCCGAGAATATTTACGACCGGATCGATAGTGACCTATCCCGGTAGTCATGGCAGCAATGAGTGGGCGACTCTGGTTGCCAGCTGGCCCGAAGCAATTCCCGCGCTCGACGCTCACATTGCCCGTAACCCTGATGTATTGAAGCTTACCTTTGAAGAGCGTGGCTGGGGCGCGCGACCCATGATACCGATCCTGCCGGTCGACCTGATGCAAACGATTATCGAGTATTACAACGATCGCGGCATTCGTACGACGGTGCACACCTCGAGTGAATACCGCGCGCGACAGGCAATCTTCGCGGGTGTGGACACGCTCGCGCACCCGGTTATTCAGGGCCCCGTGACGGATAATTTTGTGCGACTGATGGCCGCCAAGAAGATCCCGATGGTGAGCACGCTGACCATTGGAGAAAACTACAGCCGATTGGCCGAGCATCCAGAGTACCTGGATGAGCCGCTCTATAAGGCGACACTGACAGCCGCGGAAATCGCCGTTCTCAAAACGGAGCGGCGTAAGGAATATCAGGAGCGCAAGTGGACCTGGTGGATGAAAATAATGACCACGATTGCGCAGGAGAATGTGTTCAGGATAAACGAGGCCGGAGGCATCGTGGTGGCAGGAACAGACCAGACGACCGGACCTGCACTGCATCGCGAGCTGGAGTTGCTGGCCGCGGCGGGGATCCCCGCCAGTGACATAGTCCGTATAGCGACACTGAATGGCGCGTTGTTTCTGGGTAAAGAAAGGGACCTCGGCTCGATAGAGGAGGGTAAGTTCGCCGATCTGTTGCTTCTCGCTGCGGACCCGACAGTGGACATAAATAATGCCAAACAAATCGTCATGGTCATCAAGAACGGCGTGGTGATCGACCGTGCCGGGCTAAACCTTCCCGTGAACGACTAGCTTAGCATTCGTAAATAAAGAAAATAGGCAGAGAAGGCGGCCATCCAGATGACACCGAAGGCGCTTAACGCAAGCAAAGCTTTGCCGGGACGCCCTTCCGGTGGCAGTTTTGGATGAGTCATTGCACGATGATTTAGCCACGCGACGATGGGTGCGAACAGAAACATAATCGTTGATGCAATGTCGATAACCAGCTTCAGCGAGGTCACAAACAAATACATGATGAGCAGCGAAACGACGACCAGCACAATCAATGAAGAGGAATATACAACCTTGCTAAGGCGTGTGTACGGCGGCGATGGTTTGTCGCTAAACAACCTGAACAGGTTTACGGCGGCACGCGGATATCCGTCGAGGCCCGCTAAGACTGTAGACAGCATGACAGCGAAAGCGGCAATCCCTATGAGTGGCCCGCTCCAGGCACCGAGGGCCTTTTTGTACAAATCGATGAGTTGGCCGGCAAATCCGACAGCATCCGCCTTGAATTCCAATCCCGAATGGAACATGACACCCGTGCCAAGCAATACGAAACAAAACGCCAGAACAAACGCTCCCACGTATCCGACATGAAAATCGAACAAGCTATCGCGCAATGTTGGCGGATGTTTGCTGGTGCTGGCTTTGGCAACTGTCCACAGCGACTGCCATACAGATATGTCGACCGAGGTCGGCATCAAACCGAGCAGCGCCACGAAGAAGAATACATCGCTGGCGGCGAATCCGGTCGGCATAAGCGAGCCGGATGTCGCCCAGTCAATTTTTGGAATTATCAAGATAGTCGCGGTCACAGTAGCGATGGTCAGGACTACCATCAGGACCTTGACCAGGCGGTCCAGCAGTGTGTAACCGCCGAAGATCAGAATCAGAGTGCATCCGGTCAGAATGACCGTGGATATCGCGAGCGTGCCCATTGGCAGGCCGAACGCCACTTTTGCAAGGCCGGCCGTAAGCAGAGTGACGGCGGGAATGGCGGCGAACATGGTGCCGAGGGCTATGATCACATAGATGCCGACGGCCCACCAGCCCTGGTTTCGATAGCCGTGCAGCAGAGACTTGCCGGTGACACTCGCGTACTGAGTGCCGAAGCGAAACGCCGGGTACTTGGTGATAAATGTGAGCAAAATAAGCAGTACCAACGCGAGTCCGTAGCTGGCTCCTGCGCGGGTCGATTGAACGAGGTGCGAGGCACCGACAGCAGTAGCAGCGTACAAGACCCCAGGGCCCAGCGCGCTGAAACGACTGCTACTTCTGCTTGTTTTCACACGCTGTTCCTGGCCGCAAAAAATGACTGTTCCACGGTAGCAGACCGTGACGATTGTATCTATGTGTGCGGGTGGTGATGAATAATTGCGCTGACGATCTTGCCGCGGCGCTTGAGGAGCTCGCCATTTTTCTTGGCGGTCGCTTGAGCAGCAATGAAGCCGTTCGTGATCATCATGCTGGCGATGAGTCGTGGCACGATCCACAGCGACCCGATGCGGTTTGCTTCGTCAACAGTGAGTTAGAGGTGTCACAGGTTCTTGCAATTTGTAACAAGTATCGGATTCCTGTTATTCCGTTCGGAACCGGTACGGGATTGGAGGGCGGTACGGTGGCGTGCAACGGCGGTATCTGCGTTGACACCTCCAACATGAGTTCGATCGTCGAGGTCAACGAAGAGGACATGAATTGTGTCGTGCAGCCTGGCGTTACACGCAAGCAGTTGGATTCGTATCTGCGCGATAGCGGACTGTTTTTTCCGATTGATCCGGGTGCTGATGCGTCGCTTGGCGGTATGGCGGCAACACGAGCGTCCGGGACCAATGCTGTTCGTTATGGAACCATGCGGGAAAATGTCATATCGCTGCGTGTTGTGACGGCAGACGGCACTGTCGTTTCAACGGGCAACCGCGCGGTTAAGTCTGCCGCGGGCTATGACCTTACCCACCTCTATGTCGGGTCCGAGGGCACCCTTGGTATCATTGTGGAACTGACCCTGCGCTTGCATGGGCGGCCAGAGGCAGTGTCGTCAGCGCGTGTCTATTTTGATGATGTTGACGGGGCTGTGAATACTGCCATTCAGACTATTCAATGTGGTATTCCGATTGCTCGTGTGGAGTTACTTGATGCCGCTCAAATGCAGGCGATAAATCAATATTCGGGGACCCGGTTTCCAGAGAAAGTGGCTCTTTTTCTTGAATTTCATGGCAGTACGGAGTCAGTAAAAGAACAAGCGGAAACGGTTGGTGAGATTTGTCAGGAGTATGGTGGTTCCGATTTCGAGTGGACCACCTACGAAGAAGAACGCCGCGAAATGTGGGACGCGCGGCACACAGCGGCGTATGCTTCGATGGCAGTCAGGCCGACAGCCAAGGCGTATGCGACAGATGTCTGCGTGCCCATTTCAAAGTTGGCTGAGTGCATTCGTAAAACCCGACAGGATGTGACAGACAATTCGAGCCTGACGACATTTTGCCTTGGTCATATCGGAGACGGAAATTTCCACTATGTGTTTCTCGTCGACCCGGACGCTACATCGGAGCTGGCACAAGTTAGGCAATTGACCGAGCGCATGGTGCAGCGGGCCATCGATATGGGGGGCACGTGCACGGGTGAGCACGGCATCGGATTGGGTAAACAAAAGTACCTGGAACAAGAGTTCGGTGCGGCAGCAGTCGCGTTAATGCGGACAATAAAAAAGGCGATCGACCCGCAGGACATCATGAATCCGGGTAAGCTTTTGCCGGCGAAATAAAAGTAAAACTATTTAGGAAAAACTTATGAAATGGCCCGCTAATCGAATCCTCGAAACATCTCCAAAATCTTTCGGTATGTTTGAAAAGTCGATCCCACTGATGCAACAGGGAATCGACCTGATTCACCTTGAGGTGGGGCGGCCGAAGTATGACACGCCATTGCATATTAAAGAGGCTACCAAGAATGCATTGGATAGTGGCATGGTGCATTACGGAGACTTTGCTGGGAATCTGAATTTTCGTGAAGCGATCTCTGAGAAATTGGTTACGACTAACAATATCCATGCCAGCGTCGATGAAATTCTGGTAACGAACGGATTAACGCACGCCGCCTATGTGACATGTCTTGCGGCAGTGGACCCAGGTGATGAAGTGATTTTGCTGGAGCCTTATTACCCGCAACACGTTAACAAGATTGAGCTTGCCGGGGGGAAGGTTATAACAGCGAAGCTGGACCCTGCAGCAGGCTTTAGAATACGAGAGGATGCAATCCGCGAGAAACTCAACGACAAGACGCGCATGATCGCCCTCGTCAATCCGGCAAATCCCACGGGCCGTGTTTTTAGTCGGGAAGAATTGCAAATCGTCGCAGATATTGCCATCGAGAACGACTTGCTGGTAATGGCTGACGAAGTATACGAACAGATAGTTTATGACGGCAATCAGCACATCAGTATAGCGTCTCTGGACGGTATGCGTGAGAGAACGATTAGCCACTTCGCCTTCACAAAAGGATATGCGATGGACGGTTGGCGATTGGGCTATCTGGTCGCGTCCAGGAAATACATGTCTGCGTTTATGAACATCAGTATGAATGATGTCGCCCATGTGAACGTCTTCATACAGGAAGGCGGGCGAGCGGCGATTACTGGCTCGCAGGATTGTGTCCGGGAAATGGTTGCGGAAGACAAGCTGCAGCGTGACCTTGTTGTTGATGCGATGAACGCGATGCCCGGCGTATCCTGCCCGGTGCCACAAGGCACGATTTACGCATTTCCGGATATATCAAGTTTCGGTTTACCGGCCGCGCAAATCGCTGATGAGATTCTGCAGCAAGCGGACGTAGTTGTTGAAGCAGGAAGCTTTTACGGCGCTGCGGGTGAGGGACACTTGCGTATATGTTTCGGTGCGGAACCGTACGAACGCATAGAAGAGGCGATGCGGCGAATGCATTCCTATTTTGCAGCCAAACAGCTTGCGTGTGCAGGATGAATCGATCGGAATCGGTTATCAGGCCTGAGGTATGGACCTCACGCTCCGCATTCCTGATGGCCAGCATCGGTGCGGCCGTTGGCCTGGGCAACATCTGGCGCTTCCCCTATATCGCCGGCGTGAACGGTGGCAGCGGTTTTGTCCTGATCTACGTCGGTTTCGTGTTCCTGCTGGGCTTACCCATTATGGTCGGTGAGATGGTCATTGGACGTCGCGGCAAGGCGAATGCCATTGCCAGCGTCAAAAGTCTGGTGGAGCAAGAGGGAGGGGCGTCATTTTGGCGGGTCATCGGCTGGCTCAGTATTGCTATACCTTTTCTCGGGCTCAGCTATTACTCAGTCGTTGCGGCCTGGTCCATGGACTACCTGGGTTCCGCGGCTAGCGGAGCATTCGTAGAATTCACATCTCTCACCTCGGCGGACAATTTTTCGGCGAAAATCGGAAAATCCGTTTTGCAAGTGCTGCTGCACGGTGCATTTATCGCGTTCACGGTCATCGTCGTCGCACGCGGTGTAAAAAGCGGTATCGAAACGGTTACCAAGATCGCCATGCCTGCGCTGCTGGTAATTTTGCTGTTCCTGGTTGGGTACAATGCAGTGACGTCGAATTTTTCAGAAGCCCTGTACTTCCTGTTCGAGCCGGATTTTTCCCAAATTGGCGGGACCGCAATTCTAATGGCATTGGGACAGGCCCTTTTTTCGCTCGCGATAGGGGTCGGCGCAATGATCACCTATAGCGCGTATATGCCGCGCGAATTTTCATTGCCCGAATCGGCGGCCATTATCTGCATTGGTGACACGGTCGTTGCGTTGTTGGCGGGCCTGGCGATATTCCCACTGGTATTTCAGTTTGATCTTGCACCCTCCGAGGGTCCTGGCTTGATTTTCGTCACTCTGCCCATTGCTTTCGGCGAGATGCCGGGTGGGCAGATAATAGGCACGCTGTTTTTTCTATTATTGTTTTTTGCGGCCTTTACAACGGCGATCGGAATGCTGGAGCCTGTTGTGGCATGGCTGATTGAAGTATTGGGCCTGTCACGATCGAAGATTGCGATCGGCGTCGGTATCGGAGTATGGGCTGTCGGAATTGTGTCTGTCTTATCCTTTGGCGTATTGCAGGATGTGCATCCGCTGGGTATCGTGCATGGGCTTGAGTCCAAGACCTTCTTCGATATCCTGGACTTCACGGTCGCGAATATCATGCTACCAATCAATGCTCTGCTAATGTCCGTGTTCGTCGGTTGGGTAGTGAAAAGAGCGACCATTTGCGATGAGCTCTCTGTCTCCGAGAATATCTGGTTGACGTACTGGCGGTTTGCCGTTCGCTACCTCGTACCCATCGCCATGTTGGGAATAATGTACGATTTGTGGAAATAGCGGGCAATCGATTGTCGTCGTGACGGGCATTCATCACACGCTGCAATTTCAGACGGCAAAGCAAGTACATTGCGCTATCGTGCAACTCATGGTGCCTTGTCAGCAAAGAACCGCTTGCCGGGTAGGCCTACTATCTGCTAATCAATAAGAGCCCGTGTCGTATCCGTCGGATACGGTGGGCGCGGTATTTCTGAGGGGGAGATTATGATGAATCACAGCTGTCGTATGGTGTCAGTAGCCACTGTCCTAATGGTTTTCGCATTACCGAGTTTGTCGTCCGCGCAAGTATTGGAAGAAATTAAAGTAACGGCTCAAAAACGCGAACAGGACATTCAGGATGTTGGAATTGTGATTACCGCATTCACTGGCGACCAGATGAATGCACTCGGCGTCGTTCGAAGTTTTGACATTGCAACATTTTCGCCTGGCGTTCACATCAGTGGCAATATCGCTGGGCAGAACACACAGTTTACGATTCGCGGCGTGACGCAGAACGATTTTAACGACATCGTTGAAGCGCCGAATGCGGCCTATCTCGATGACGGCTACCTTGCAATAGCTCAGGCACAGACGTTCGCGGTATTTGATATCGATCGCGTCGAAATACTCAAGGGTCCGCAGGGCACACTGTTCGGACGCAACGCTACAGGCGGTCTTATTCACTTCCTGTCCCGCAAGCCAAATTTTGACAAGGCCGAGGGCTATGTTGATCTCACCTATGGCTTGTTCGATAGCAATGCGGATGCAACGCAGGTTCGTATAAAGGCTGCGGTCGGTGGGCCGATCAGCGACAAAGTAGCCGGACGTGTAGCTGTTTACTACAACAAGCACGATGGCTATTTGAATAATCTGTACCCATCGCAGGAGCCGGTTGGTCTCGGTTCGGGCTCACCGGGCCCCGGCGCAGGCGCAGACATGGGTGATGACGACACCAAAGGATTTCGTGGCATACTCGATTTCAAGCTGGGTGCGGCAGAGCAAGGCTTGTTTCGCATCTCCGCCAACTACGTGAAATCCAGACTTTCCACCGGCCCCTACCAATCCAAATCAACCATCGGTGTATTGGATGCGGGTGGAAACTTAATAAACGTCATTGATACGCCGTCCAATGAGACGCGACTGACGATCCAGGGTAGCGGGGATGGCGGTGCTGCGATAATAGACGGTGGACAGATCGTACCGGGAGGCGGCGTTGGTCTTGGCGCCCGGCCAGTTGCTGGTGGCGATTTCTTCGGTTACATCGATGCCGACGGTGCTGACTTTGATACCAGCGGTGATTTTGCGTTTGATGATCAAGGCGGAACCAGAACATCAGGATTGAACGCGCGCTTTGAATGGGAGTTTGATAACGGCACACAACTTACGTCGGTCACCGACTTCAAAGACTACCAGAAGCTGGTGTTCATCGACGTGGATTCGGGCCCCGGAAACCAATTGGCCAACTACGCGGGCGTGGATGCGACCTCGCTAACCCAGGAAATTCGCCTGAATTGGGAGCGTGACCGGTCGCGATATGTCGCTGGTTTCTACTACCTCCGTATCGATACAGACTCAGACAATGGCCTGAAGGCACCCGAGAACAGCATCATCAATGGTCTGGATATCGGCGTCGTTTCAACCCTTAAGACTGATTCCTACAGTCTCTTTGGCCAGGGCGAATTCGATTTTTCGGACACATTCACCGGTATTGTTGGTCTTCGAGTCATTCGTGAAGACAAAGACTTCAGCACTGACATTGGCGTGTTCCCGTCGTTCGATAGTTTCACCGTCAATCAGGGTGGCTTCATTCCCAATATCTTTGGCGCCGGTTCGCCATTCCTCGAAACCGATAGTCGGTCAGACACACTGTTTGCAGGCAAGCTGCAGCTTGACTGGCACGTCAGCGAGGATTTACTGGTGTACGGTGGCATCAATCGGGGCGCCAAAGCAGCCAGCTACAATGCTCCGCTATTGGGGGCCTTCCTGGGCGCTGGTGGTGCGCCAAGCCTGCCGTACGATGAGGAAATTCTTACGTCTTATGAGGTGGGCTTTAAATCAACGCTGCAGGGCGGACGAACTCGATTCAACGGCAGCGCATACTACTATGACTACAAGGACTATCAGGCATTCCTGTTCGTTGGCGTTGGTGGCGTCGTCATCAATGCGGACGCCGAGAACGTCGGCGTGGAACTCGAACTACAAACTTCGCCTGCAGATGGCTGGGACCTGCTATTGAGCGCGGCCTGGTTTGATGCAACGGTTAAGGACGTATTATTCAGCGCCGGTTCACCGTTGCCACCACAGGACGTCAATCCAACGTACGCGCCCGAATTCCAGGTCACCGGCTTGGTGCGTTATGAATGGGAGGCGCTGAATGGCAAGATGAATGTACGCGGTGACGTGAGCTATTCCGATGAGTTTTTCTACAACCTGAGAAACTTTGATGCGGATAAATTCGACGCCTACACCGTGGTCAATGCCGGAATCGGCTGGACCGGTGACAACGGGGATTGGAGCGTCGATTTCAGAATCAACAACTTGACTGACGAGCGTATCGGCATACAGGGATTTGATCTCGCCACATTGTGCGGCTGCAATGAAGTTTCATACCAACCGCCACGCTGGTACGGGATTAGTCTGAAGCGTTCGTTCTAGAATTGCGTTTGGAACCTTAGCCAGGAGTCCAGCCTGGATTTTCTGCAGGTCGTCGTCGGCATGACGGCGACCTGCAGGGGTAGGTACAGTACTTGCAAAGACTTTTCTGCTTATTAGTGGTCTGGCTACTGACAGGATCAGCACAGGGTGCGGATTTTGAGCTGAAGCTACATCATTCTCTACCCGCGGTAGCTCCGGCGCACTATAAAATGCTTGTGCCCTGGGCAAAAAAAGTTGAGCGTGAGTCGGGCGGGCGTCTATCCATCACAGTGTATCCCTCCATGCAATTGGGAGGCCAGGCACCGCAGCTCATCGACCAGGCGCGGGACGGCGTCGTCGATATCGTGTGGACCTTAGCCGGCTACACACCCGGGCGATTCCCGCGGCTGGAAGCATTCGAGCTGCCGTTTCTGAATACTAATCGGGAGAGCAAACAGCACGCTGGCTCGGAGAGCTCTGGACGCGGAATGAGGGGCCCGGGCTGGAGCTGGCCGCCGAATCGGGTGAGTTGATCGCGTTGCCTCCGCAAGAGGTAGAAATCTTGCGCAGCCTGGTTGAAATGCCAGTTCAAGAACGCTGGTTTCGCGAAGTAGCGAAGAAGGGGCTGGATGGCCGGGCATTGCTTAACGAGGTTCGTCAACTGATCGACGAGCGATACGAGCGCGAAGCAAAGTCCAAAAGAGTAACAGCGGAGCAGCGACCATGAGTCGCGTTGCTTGAGCCTGAAGATGCACGTGCAGGCAAAACGCGGGCGACTTGAGACCGTCGCTCGCATTTTCGCGCTGGCTGGGGGCATGCTGTTAAGCGTGCTGGCTGGGCTGGTCGTTGCCAGTATCTTCGGGCGCGTCGTCTTCGGGCGACCGGTGGCGGGAGGCTTCGAGATTGTCGCTATGGGCACGGCCATCAGCGTCTTTCTTTGTTTGCCGTACTGTCACTGGCAACGTGGCAATGTCGTTGTTAATTTATTTTTTTCGGACGCAGGAAAACGGCTGACGCATTGGCTGGACGCTGTGGCGGCTAGCCTTTACGGGGCCATCGCGATGGCCTTCGCCTGGCGCATGGGTCTTGGCCTGGCAGATGCGATTCATTATCAGGATATTTCCGTGATTATCGGTCTGCCTCTTTGGTGGGCTTATCCGCCAGCGATAGCCTCTTTTTTGCTACTTGCCGCCAGTTGCACCGCGACAGCGTGGAGCGACTTTAAGGCCAATTCGACGTGAGCGTCGCTTACGCCCTTACCGGGCTCGCCGTGTTAGCGGCGCTACTTGCGCTTCGATTTCCCCTTGGGCCTGCCATGCTACTGGTGGGTATGGGAGGCTATGCAACGCTATCGGGTCCAGGTCCGCTGTTGGACTTTATGAAATCTGCTGCCTATTGGCGGTTTGCGTCCTATGATTTCTCGGTCATACCCCTGTTTCTCATTATGGGTCAGCTGGCAGTTCGGTCCGGTTTGAGCGGTGCGCTTTTCGGTGCCGCAAACGCATTGCTCGGCCATCGCAAGGGTGGCGTCGCGATGGCGGCTGTGGGTGGCTGTGGCGCATTCGGTGCTATCTGCGGCTCTTCTCTGGCGACCGCCGGCGCCATGGCTCCGGTAGCGCTGCCCGAGCTCAAGCGTTACGGCTTCTCAGGGGCGCTGGCCACCGGTTCACTGGCCGCTGGTGGAACCCTGGGTATTCTGATTCCGCCGTCGGTCGTGCTCATCGTCTATGCAGTTGCAGTACAGGCCAACGTGGTTCGAATGTTTGAAGCTGCCTTGATTCCAGGATTGCTGGCGATGATGACATTCTGGGTCACTATTGCCCTATATGTTCGGCTCGCGCCTGATGCCGGGCCGGTGGGAGCGCGAGTGCCCTGGGGCGAGCGACTTCGGGCTCTGGCGGCCACCTGGCCAAGCGCGACGATTTTCGTCGTCGTCATCGGTGGTATCTACGCGGGTTTTTTTGATCCTACCGAGGCTGCGGCGGTCGGCATGGTGGGGTCGGCCGCGGCGGCCTGGGCCAATGGCAGCCTGAGTCGTGTCGTATTCGAGGAAGCACTGCTTGGCGCTGCTGAAACGACCGCCATGATATTCATCATTCTCCTCGGCGCGGAATTCCTGAATGCGTTTCTCGCCCTGTCTGGATTGCCATCCTTCATGGCAGAGCTTGCCGCTGAAAGTGGCTGGAGCGCGTACACGATTCTGCTGCTCATGCTGGCTTTCTATCTATTGCTGGGTTGTTTCATGGACAGCCTGGCAATGATCTTCCTGACCGTTCCGGTGTTCTGGCCGATCGCAGCACGTCTTGACTTTGGGCTGCCGCCGGCCGATTTGCAAATATGGTTCGGGATTATCACATTGGTGGTAGTCGAGTTGGGGCTAATAACACCGCCGGTAGGCATGAACGTGCTCATCATTAACAAGGCCGCCGGCGATGTGCCGTTGCGAGACACCTTCATGGGCACATTGCCGTTCGTCTTTGCAGAACTTCTTCGGATATTGCTACTGATCGTGTTTCCCGGAATAATTTTGTTCTTGCCCAGGCTGTTGTCATGATCAAGCATGCCGATGCCAGCAGTGAAGGGTCGAAAGTTGCCTACTCGATACTGACCGTCAGCGTCTTTTTTCTGGCGCTAAATCACATCATCGGCCGCAGTGTTCACGACGTCGTGCCGCCGCTGGGCCTGACTTTCTGGCGCTGGTTTCTGGCCACCGTTATTCTGCTTCCGGTGGTGTTGCTCGACTTCCGCTCGACCCTGGCAATCTACCGCAGGCACTGGCGCGCATTGCTGTTGCTCGGTGGCCTTATCGTCGGCGCGACCAGCCTCATCATGGTGGCGTTGAATTTTACTTCCGCAACCAACGTAGCGCTGATCAACGCCACCCAGCCGACCTTAACCGTGCTGTTTTCGTGGCTTTTTTATGGTGTGCGGCTGACGCGCGTGCAGGTGCTGGGCATTCTCGTGGCATTCGTCGGTGTGCTGGTGATGATCAGTCAAGGGACATGGCGAGTGTTGGGTAATCTCGAGTTCAATGCGGGGGACTTGATCGCTTTGGCCGCCATGCTGGGATTCGCCGCTTACTCGGTACGGTTCGTGCGGCTACGACATGGTCTGAGCCCGGCGCTGGCGCTGTTTCCGATGATGTTGGGGGGGTGCGTGCTACTGCTACCGTTTTACATTGGTGAATCGCTGATGGTGAAGTCCGTTCCCATCAACCCAACCAGTATCGGCGCGGTTGTTTCCCTCGCCTTACTGGTGTCATTGTGTGCCATGCTGATGTGGAACGCCGGCATGCGGATGGTCGGCGCCAACCGCGCGAGTATCTTCATCAATCTCGTCCCGGTATTCGGTGTTTTGATGGCCGTTTTCTTTCTTGGCGAGCAATTCGAACTCTACCACCTGGCCGGCATGATTCTTATCAGTATCGGCGTATGGCTGGTCGTCGGGTCACCGTCGACAGACTAGTGTAGTGTCCTGTTAACTAACGGGATTCAACTGAAACCACGCGGCTACGATTCGGATCGGCGGCTGCCGCCATCAGTATCGAAGGTGCGTTGTGCGATTCCGTAATGATAACCCCAAGACCGTGCATGGCGTCCTGCACAGCGGCGGAGATGCTGTGCAGCGGTGCGCCGCCGCCTTCTCCGCATCCCTTGGCACCGTTGTAGCTGAACGGTGACGGGGTCTCCGTGCTCGCACAAGTCAGATCTGGCATGTTCAGAGAAGTCATCGGTGCGTAGTCCGTAAAGGTCGCCGTGATCATGTTGCCGTCGTCGTCAAACTGGAATGCCTCCTGCAACGCCGCACCAATGCCGTGGCAGGTAGCTCCATGCACCTGGCCCTCAACGATTTTTGGATTGATGGCCACACCGCAGTCGTCTATTACCGCATAGTCGAGAATCTTCGGCTGAAACGTTTTGGGGTCCACCTCAACAACGGATATATGCACCTGCGGCGCATAGGTGAGAGTCAGGTTGCCGAATTTCGTTGTTTTATCCGGCATGTCGAACGGCGGCTTGTAGACATGCAAAACGTTGAGATCAATGTCCCGCAAATCCTCGGGTACGCTGGCGGTATTGCAGTTGGCCAGATTGGCCAGCATCCAGAAATTGATCGCGCGTTCGGGCTCACCAATAACCCGAACCTCGGGACCCATCTCGCCGACGCCCAGTTCGAGTTCATCGACACTGGCTTGCAAGGCGAACGTTGCCAGACGTTTCAGTTGCTCTGCCAATTTCTCCGCAGCACCGTGCGCCGCGGACAGACCCGTGACCACAAACTGACTGGCGATAGTGCCGGACAGACCGGCGTAGCTGTTCCATTGGCTGTCGAAACCCGTACGCACGTTCACCATATCGGGTCCGATGTTCAGATCGTCAGCGACCACCTGGGCGGTGACCGTTTCGTGGCCCTGGCCCTGCGGCACCGAGCCCAGCATGACGACCACCGAGCCGTCGAGGCCGATCTTGACGCGCGCAGCCTCCGTGTTACCCGAGAAAACCGAGTCAGGATTAACCAGCGTAACCTGGCCGAAGTTGTTGGTACCGGAATCGAGCGTTGTGCCAATGCCGATGCCCAGCAGCCGACCTTGCTTGCGTGCAGCAACCTGTTTTTGCCGCCACTCGTCATAGCCGATCAGGTCCTTGGCTTTCTCCAACATATCCGGATAGTCCCCGGAGTCATACACACAGCCGTTCGGTGTGGTGTAGGGGAATTGCTCGGGTTTGAGGTAGTTGCGTTGACGCATCGCATCGGCGGGAATTCCCAACTCATGCGCACATATGTCGATAACACGTTCCATAAACCACAGGTGTTGCAGTCGCGAGTAGCCCCGGTTAGGCGTGCAGGGCGGCTTGTTCGATGTGACCTGGGTGAAGTCGATGTGCATATTCCGCATGCGGTACGTTGCGCAATACACCTGCGACCAGATCGCGCAGCCCAACGGCTCGTAGCGGGTGAAGGCGCCGCAATCGTCCAGGTGTTTCGAACGAATGCCTGTTATGACGCCGTCCTGGTCGAGCGCCACCTGGGTATCCAGGTAAGTACGTTCACCTCCATGAAACGACGAGAGGTTGTCGCTGCGGGTTTCGATCCACTTTACGGTACGACCGCCAACGGCGCGCGAGGCTACTGCGGCGAGGGCCATATAGGGATGAATAACCGTCTTGGTACCGAAGTTCCCACCTATATCGTGGCTGCGGCTGCGAATTTTCTCGGTACTGACTCCCAGGTACATCGCGATCATCTGCGCCGTTACGCCCGGCAGGCCATCATTGGAAATAAGGTCGATGTTGCCCTGCCGCGACCACGTGGCGACCGCACCGGCGGTCTCGATTGGCGTACTGGAGAAGCGGTGAAAGTGCAAACGGCCGATGTTCACCACATGAGCGGCCTCGGCAAATGCCTTTTCAACGTCGCCGTGGTCCCATGTGCCTTGAAATATCACGTTGCTGCCCACCGCGGGGTGCAGGATGGTTTCGTTTTTCAGTGCATCTTCGGATTTTACTATTGCTGGCAGTGGTTCGTATTCGACGGTCACCCGATCGATCGCATCCTCGACCAAACGCGCAGATTCTGCGACGATCATCACCACGGGCTCGCCCTGGTAGCGCACGGTGTCGGTTGCGATGCCGTAGTCTTCTACCAATGCGCCGGGTTCGGCGCCGATTTGCATGAATGGCGTGGTCAATTCCGCAACCTGGCGACCGGTCATTGTCGACACGACACCGGGCAGGGCCTCGCCGGCCGAAACATCGATGTTGAGAATTTTCGCGTGGGCGTAGGGGGAGCGCACAAACCCCATGTGCAACATATCGGCCGCTTGGTAGTCATCGGCGTACAAACCGAGACCTCGAAGCAGGCGGACGTCTTCTTTGCGCCGCAAGTGTTGCCCGACCCAATGATCGCCGCCGTCACCGTCTACCTGGATAGAGGCATCAATCGGCTGTACCGGCCGCAACGTGTCCCTGAGAAGCTTTCGGGCCGGTTGCTGCGCGGGTTCCGGCGCCGTCGCAGCGGGTTTCCCAATAGTCTCGGCGGGCGGGGCTTGTGATCCGCCAAACAGGCGGCGGATGAAATTGATAATGACAGCAATGAATCCCTCGCTGGGGGGTGGGGCTGCATGCGCGGCCGCCGAGATCGATTCGAAATGCTCTTTGCTGACCAGCGCACTCTGCAAGCTGTTGATGATCTTGTTGATTTCCTTTTCCGCGTAGCCGCGCAAGCCGCCGCCGGCAATGGACAGGATCTTGCCGTAAATCTGAGTGCTACCTTCCCAGTTGACGGTGGTGCCGCCTTTGCCGCCATCTTCGAGTTCGAAGGCCACGATCATATTATAGGCACCACCCATTACATTGCCCTTGCCAATATAGCTGGCGCGTACCGGCGTATCGCGTTCTTGCAGGGTCATCTCGGTCGTGGCAATACCGTGTACCTTGCCGATTCCTACTTTCACTTTCACGATCGCGGTGTTTGCGTCTGATTCTTTCATACTCATGCTGTGGTAGTTGGGCAGTACCGGCATGAATTTCTGTGGATCGGCCAGTAACTCAAAAGTTTCGGCGCGGGGGATGCCGACCTCGAAGTTGCCGTTGAATGACATGTCCATAGCTCAGTCCTCCTGCATCTGTTTGGCCGCAGCATCGATGGCTTTGAAGATATTCTGGTAACCCGTGCAGCGACACAAATTGCCAGCGATAGCCTTACGGATTTCCTCGCGGCTCGGATTCGGGTTTTGCTCCAGCAGATTTTTTGAGGCCATCAGCATGCCTGGCGTGCAGTAACCGCATTGCAAGCCATGATGCTCGGAAAAAGCCGTCTGTAGCGGGTGCAATTGATCGCCCTGTTCCAGACCTTCGACAGTTTCCACCACACCACCGTCCGCCTGTACCGCGAGGCAAGTGCAGGACTTGATTAAATGTCCGTTCAGGATGACCGTGCACGCACCGCAATAGCTGGTATCACAGCCGATGTGTGTTCCTGTCAGCCCAAGCTCTTCACGAATGAACTCGACCAGCAAGGTGCGTGGCTCAATTTCCCGCTGATACGTATTGCCGTTCACGTTGAGTTCGACCAGCACGGTTTGTTTGTTTTCACGCATAGCGGTGTCCCCCGGGTACCTGCTCGCCATGACTGCGGCTAATGGCGCGTTCTGCTGATTCGACAACGAGTGAACGCAACATGGCCCGCTTGAAGTCGGCGGAGCCGCGCGCATCCGCGGCGGGTGATGCAGCGCACACGATGACCTCGGCGGCCTGTTGCAGCAGATCCTTGTGCAGCTCTTTGCCACGTAGCATGGATTCTGCCTCCTGCGACACCACCGGTACAGAATCTGCAGCCCCCAGCGCGATGCGAATTCGTTCACAAACACCATCATTCATTGTCAGCGACACTCCCGCCGTGGCCGTTGGGTAGCACGATGCGGCGCGCTTGAAAGCGACATAAGCACTGCCGCTGTTGGGCGGTGGCAGCGGAATTTGAACCTCCGTGACGAGTTCGTCGTTCGCCAAAGAGGTGGTGTACGAGTCGACGAGCAGATCCGCGATCGCCAGGTTGCGGCTGCCATTGGACCCGGAACAAACCACGCTGGCATCCAGGGTTCGCAGGCCACAAGGCCAGTCGCCACTGGGGTCTGCAATGCTAACGCTGCCTCCGATGGTGCCCATGTTGCGGACTTGTTTGTCGGCTATTCCGCCGCCACAATCTCGCAACAAGGGAATCTGTGCAGCGACGTCCGAAGCGGCAATCTGTGCATGTCGGGCCAGTGCGCCGATGTGCAGGGTATTGCCACGCAATTCGATGCTCGCCAGGCCGGGCAATCGACCGATATCGATCAGTTCGTCCATATCGCCCACGCGGAGCTTCAGCATGGGGATCAGGCTTTGGCCACCGGCGAGCACTCTGGCGTCGTCGCCGAATTTTGCCATGAGCCCAATGGCGTCCTGCAAAGTCTCAGGACGATGGTAGTTAAAGGGCGATGGATACATGTGGATCCTCTTTTCAGCCTTTAGGCCGTACTGGGTTTTTCGAAGCTAGTTCGATGCCTAGCAAGGATAATCTGCTATTGCGATTCGTCTTGGACAAGAACGCACCAAGCATTGACTGACAATGCAGGCTCGGTAAATACGTCGTCTGAAAATGCCCCAAAAGCCAGGTTTCTGATTGCTTTAGTGTTTTCAGTATATCCAACAGTAACGCTGCGCGGCTGGTCAATCAATAATGACGGCTCAGACAAGACAGAACCGACACGGACTTTCGGACGCGTATTACGAACAAAACGACATTAGCAACCGCAACTCGCTTACCGTGATCTGAATTTTCTCAGTAGCCCTGGTGCCACGCCGCGTGGCACTATCCCCCACAGCGTGAATGCAGGGAGACGATACGAATGACCACAGCTAGCTATGCGCCGGATCGCGTCGAAATGGTCGCCCTCACGGGCTTTCCTTTGATCGAATCAGGCGACGACCTGGCTAGCCTGGTCGCTGCGACACTGAAATCCAACGATATGACCCTGCTGGACGACGATGTTGTGGTGGTCGCGCAGAAAATTGTTTCCAAGTCGGAGGGGCGAATCGTCACTCTGGCTGATGTGCAGCCGTCGGCCGAGGCACGAAAAAGGGGCTTGGAGACCGACAAGGATCCCGCCCTGGTACAAGTTATTCTCGATGAATCCACTGCGGTTGTTCGTCAACATCACGGGGTGATGATCGTCGAGCACCGGCTGGGTTTCGTGATGGCGAATGCCGGGGTCGATCAGTCAAATTCGCATGCCGGCCAGGTCATACTGCTGCCGGAGGATCCCGATGCCTCGGCGGCCCGGTTGGCAGCGGTGCTGGGTGAACTCAGCGGTCGTCGGGTCGGCGTGATTGTCAGCGACAGCATCGGCCGCGCGTGGCGCAATGGGACGGTGGGCCATGCGATTGGGGTCGCGGGTATAAAACCTCTGATCGACCTGCGCTGCACGATGGACTTATTCGAGCGTCCGATGCAGGTTACCGAGGTTGCGCTCGCTGATGAAATCGCAGCGGCAGCGTCGGCGCTGATGGGGCAGGGTGCGGAAGCCAAGCCGGTCGTGATCGTACGCGGATTTACTTTGGCTCCCGAGGACGGCGCGTCCGTGAAGTCCTTGCTGCGACCGAAGGATCTGGATTTATTCCGATGAAAGGGCAGGTGCTTGCCCTTTCCGGAGGCGTCGGCGGTGCCAAGCTGGCGCTGGGATTGTCCAGGATCCTGGACCCGGAGGATCTCCTGATTGTTGCCAATACGGGTGACGACTTCGAATACCAGGGATTCTATATCTGCCCGGATATCGATACGCTGCTCTATACGCTGGGCGGGGTCAGCAACACGGCGACCGGCTGGGGACGCGCCGACGAAACCTGGTCCTATATGCAGGCGCTGCAAAAAGACGACCCGGATGAGGCATGGTTCCAGCTGGGCGACAAGGACCTTGAGACTCATCGCTACCGCACTCAGGCATTGGCTGCCGATAGCAGCCTTTCTGAAGTCACCGCAGGACTCGCGCGACGGCTTCAGGTGGCACCGTCGGTCCTGCCCATGAGTGACGATCCGGTGCGTACTTTTGTGCTGGCGGAGTCCGACGCCGGTGAACATTGGCTGCCATTCCAGGAATATTTCGTCAAACTTCGTTGTAAGCCACGGACACATCGTATTGAGTTCCGCGGCAGCGCAGAAGCATCTGTATCATCACGACTGCAAACAGCGCTTACCGAGCGTACAACGCGAGCGGTAGTTTTGTGTCCCTCGAATCCGTTTCTGAGCATCGATCCCATTCTCGCTATTCCTGGCATGAAAAAACTGCTACGAGACTGCGGGGCACCGGTGATCGCGGTGTCACCGGTGGTCGGCGGGCGTGCGCTAAAAGGGCCGACGGCCAAAATCATGCATGAACTGGGCCTGGTCCCGGATGTTGCGACCATAGCCGAGCACTACCGTGACGTCATCGACGGGCTTGTGATCGATCAACAAGATCAGGATGAACTTGGACGTCTTCAGGCGATGCGGGTTAGCGTGAGCGTTACCAACACCGTCATGATTTCGTTGCAAGACCGCATACAGCTGGCCACTGACGTTCTGAACTTCGCGTCGCAGCTCGCTGACTGAACCCCTTCTTCCTATGTCTTGATCCGCTGGCCCGCGGAATAAATGTTAAACCGACCGTCGCGCAAGAAACCGACGAGCGTAATGCCAAATTGGCGCGCAACATCTATCGCGAGGCTCGATGGCGCGCCAACGGCCACAAGCACGGGCACGCCCGCCATAGACACTTTTTGCACCAACTCAAAACTTGTGCGGCCACTGACGACAATCCCGTGTGCGGCGGCGGGCAGCTTGTTATCCATGAACAGGCGTCCGATGAGCTTGTCCATGGCGTTGTGTCGGCCGACGTCTTCCCTGGCAATAATTATCTCGCCAGTGGCATCGAACAGGCCGGACGCATGCAGGCCACCCGTTTCGCCAAATACCTTTTGTTTTTCTTCAAGTTTATTCGCGAGGGCCAAAACATCGTCCAGATGAATTTCGAAACCGGATTCCTCAATTGCTGTTACATGGTTACTTTGGATCCGCAGTGCGTCGAGCGAGGCTTTGCCACAGACGCCGCAGCTCGATGTCGTGTAGAAGTGTCTTTCGAGGCGCTCAAAGTCAACGTCGGCACCATCGACAAGATCGACCCGAATCACGTTTCGCAAATCGCTACCGGGAACGGGTGGACTGCGATGCCAAATCTCAATGATGTCATCCGGCGACCTTAGTATGCCTTCGGCACACAAAAAGCCGGCCGCAAGTTCGTCATCCGCGCCGGGCGTGCGCATCGTTATCGATACGCTTTTTTCCTGTCGGCCAGCCGTCGCTCTGAATCCAATGCGTATTTCCAGTGGCTCCTCAGTCGCAATGACGTCGTTTGCGACGATAATACCGTGGCCCTGAACGCGGGTAATTTTGAATTTCTGACTGTGCTGCATCCAGGCCATGCCTTTTGATTCGTAAACGTTATAGCAGTTTACTCAGATTCGACTACTCGCGGTAATCCAGAGTCTCGTCCGTCGTCCGATCCATCGAGCAGTTCGACAAGCAGGCTGCGCATCTCGACCGCGCCTGTAATTGGCCGGCGATCGTTAATTTCAATTTGCAACGCCATTGCCCGTGTGCCGATTTCGGTCGCCACGACCTGTTGTCCATTACTGAGTTCTGCGAAGCATTCAGCCTCCATCATTGCCTTGCAACAGCTCGCATCCGGGCTTGTTACGGAACGGCAGGCGACCGGGCGCAGGTCGTAGATCGAACATGAATTGTCGCGAAGAAACGGGCATGTCCAATGCTTTGTCTCGGCCTCTTCGTGCGTCATCTTGCTGATCTGCGTGGCCTGTTCGCGCAGCGCGATTTCGAAGTCATGAAATTCTGCTGTGGACAATTGTGCTCGAGCCGCACGTAGCATCGCAATAGCGTCATCCCGATTGGTCATCACGATCAGTTGATGACAACACCAGGCACAACCCTGAGCACAGTCCATTCGTTTGCCGGCGATGCGGCGGGCGATCAGTTCGTCCGCCGCGACGAGGTCAAATTCCACCACTGGCCGAGCGAAAATTCGTGCTGGTGGTCACAGGATATTCCCGCTTGTAAAGTAAAATCGATATTTTCATCAGCGCGGGTCCAGCATCTGAATGGAACCGTCGTAGAGCCCGTCCAGTAGCGAGCTGGCCAGCAGGACTGCGGGCTGCCGGTCGTCGCCCTTGTGGAGCTCAATACTAAGGCGGCCTTCCACATCCTCCAGCACGGTGAATACTGTCTTGCCATGCAGAACAAAGCTGTTGCCGGGAAATCTAATAGCCTGCACAGATTGCTCCTGCTGTAGCTTGGTAATGCGCGAGTCGATGTCCCGAAAGAAGGTTTCGAGAACGGACTCCCGCGTTGCGCTGCCACTATGGTGATCGATCCATTGCAGCTTTCCCGATGCGCTAATGCGGCGCAGCCGATCACCGATCCGGGCTTCGTTGCCCTGCAGTTTGAACTGGGCGTGATAGGTCGCAGGGTCGTTGTCGCCGGAAAATTCGATTTCCAGATCACAGACACGGTGTGCCGATGTAACGCCGGCCATGGGCGTCAGGGTGATCGTGAGAATTTTGTGGCGCGCGAAGAAGGTGCCCACCAGTTGCCGGATTTCGGTAGCCGACACAATCGCATCCCTCAGGCCGAAAAAGCCTGGATACCAGTCTGGGCGCGGCCCAGTATCAATGCGTGGATATCGTGCGTGCCTTCATAGGTGTTTACCGATTCAAGATTCGTCATGTGGCGGAAGACGGGATAGTCGTCGGAGATGCCATTGCCGCCGTGCAATTCGCTTCCGTAGGCGTGAATCGGGTGCATCACAAGGCTGGTTTGCACGCTCATCATCGACCGATACCCTGAGTCGACACGCTCAACTTCACGCGCAATGAGTCCGTAGCTGACATAGCCAAGTCCCGAGCAGCCATAACCATCGATGGTTGCACCCAGCAAACCGAGTTCTCCCATTTCGCGAAATATTGCCGGGTCGGTCTGTTCATTTCGGTAGGCCAACTGGATTCGGGGCGCCAACCGGTCCTGCGCATACTGGCTGGCCGTATCGCTAACCAGGGTCTCTTCATCCGTCAGCTGCTGGTCAAACCGAAACGGATCGTCCCAGTTGAACGCCGTGCGTGGCGTCTCCGTATTCGAATTTGCTTCTACTGCGATATTCATTCCTGTCCCTGAATCCTGTTTCGCAAGTGACAACGCGCCGTAGCGAACTCGCGAATCCACCCTGATGTGTGGTAAGACATTATAGTTGGCAAGCGGCGCCGGGCATTGACTCGTGGTTCGGTATCGAATGACTCACAGTGCATTCATCGGACCTCACACTATGCGAACAGCAGCTTCTGCACGAATTTTCTACGGTTGGTGGAATGTTGCCGCGTCATTTGTCGGCTTGTCGCTTAGCTACGCAATGTTCACGGTGTTTGCGTTTGGCACGTTCGTAACGCCGCTGGAGGCGGAATTTGGCTGGAGCCGAGCCGAGATATCGGTCGCGTTGACCGTCACGAATATTACCATCGTGTTCTGCTCGCCGCTGTTGGGTTGGTTGGTGGACCGCGTTGGCGTCAGGCGGGTGCTGATTCCATCGATCTTCCTGATGGGAGTTGCTGTCGCGTCGATGCATCAAATGCAGGGCAACATTTGGCATTTCTATCTGATGTATTTGCTGATTCCGCTGCTGGGTGCAGGCACGTTGCCACTCAGTTATTCGCGCGTCATTGTTGCCTGGTTCGCGCGACGCCGGGGTATCGCGCTCGGCATCTCACTCGCCGGTTTCGGTGTCGGCGCGACACTGGTGCCACCGGTTGGGCAGTGGCTGATTGATAACTATGGCTGGCGTGATGCCTACCTGGCGTTTGCCGCGCTGATCATCGTGATCAACCTGCCATTGACGGTACTCTTGTTGCGCGAGTCGCCGCGAGCGATGGGTTTGAGCGTGGATGGCGACACGCTGCCGCCGGACGATATGCATGCGGTCTCGGCTGATGTTGGCTTGTCGAACGCAGAGGCACGTAAAAAACGCAGCTACTGGTTGATTCTTGTCTCGTTTCTTCTTGTCGGCTTTGGCGTCACCAGCATCCTGGCACACCTGGTACCACTGTTGATCGGTCGTGGCATCGCTCCGAGGGTCGCAACACTTTACATGGCGTCGCTTGGAGCCGGGCTCATCGTTGGCCGCATTCTCGCAGGCTATCTCATGGATCGCTTCTTTGCGCCGTATGTCACAGCGATGTTTCTGCTTACCATGTGTCTCGGCATCGCCGCGCTCGCGCTCGATATTCGAGGCCCGATGATTCTGCTCGCCGCTGTTTCGATCGGGCTCGCGCTGGGTTCGGAAATCAGTGAAATTGCCTATATCGTCAGCCGCTATTTCGGCTCTCTGGCGTTCGGACAGATTTACGGCATCATGTTCGCCGCGTTCCAGTTTGGATCGGCTTTCGGTGCGCCCGCCATGGGTCTCTACTACGATCGATTCGGCAACTATGTTGGAGCCCTGTGGGGCCTGTCGGGCGTTGTGTTGTTGGCTGCGGTGCTAATCTCGCGCCTTGGCGCATACCCGCGACGGACAGAAGACCGGCCTGCCGGAGTGTAAGCGTTGCGTGCTCAGTCAATCATTGCCGACTTGCCAGACAAGACGAGTTGGCGTGCCGAACGTAGTGTAGTGTCCTGGATCAATGATGGGAGATGGCCGAACGATGTGGGCTCTGGTGCCACTAAAAGATCTGGCCGAGGCGAAACAACGCCTGGCCGGGTTCCTGACGCCTGGCGAGCGCCACGGCCTGTGCCGGGCGATGCTGGATGATGTGCTCGCAACATTGAGCCAGTCCACGGAGCTGGCCGGCGTCTTGCTTGTGTCACCCGATCCGAGTGTCGAATCGCTGGCAGTGCACTTTGGCTGTGATTATCTGCAGGAATCCGATCTGGGTGTGGCGGGTCTGAATGCCGTCGTGACGGCCGCAGTCGCCCGGCTGGCAGCGAAGGGTATTGACGACGTTATGATCGTGCACGCAGACCTGCCCTTGTTTTGCAGCAGTGAGTTGTCCAGGTTGTTGCGCGTGCATACACAATCACCCGGTCCGGCGATGACTATCGCACCGGATCGCCATGGTGTCGGTAGCAACTGCATCGTATGCGGCACGGAGTCGCAACTAACGTATTGTTTCGGGCCCGACAGTTTTCGACGGCATGTTGCTCAGGCACGGGCAAAGGGAATGACAGTAAATGTGGAGCGCTTGCCGGGTGTCGCTCTTGATATTGATACACGGGACGATCTTTGGCAACTATTGGCCGACAAGCCAAGTGAGGGATGCACGCAACGATATTTGAAGTCGATAGGCTGCGGCTTGCCGTCAATTACCGCGGCCACCGCACTGCCGAATTCCTTGCCTTCGATGCCTACGCCAATCCAATTTGAATGACGCCGTCGATCTCCCGGACGGGCCAGCTCTTGCCGATTCGCTCGCCATTCGAAACCTTCGGCGGGACGCGCTGGCCGCTCGGTATTCCGGTGCAATAGCCCAGTCCATCGAAGCGCCAGTTGTGAAACGGGCAAACGAGTTCCTCACCTTGCAGCAGGCGAGAGAGAGCTTCGCCGGCCGGAAGGCCGTTGGGAATGTAGTTACCCATGTGCGGGCATTGCGCCGCCATTGCGCGTAATGCCCCGGAGTGTGTTCGGAAAAGCAAAAGATCCACTCCCTGGCGGGATAGTTCGCGAACATCGCCCGGACACAATTCAGTCGCGGCGAGAACGTCTTTCCACTCAGCGGCCATGGTGTCCCGGAAAAATCCGATTGATAACCCGGTGAACTCTGCGGGTCAAGGACTAATGCATGGAGAAGCAAGACAGCGTACGGGCATCGGGCTACAGTTGTCACTGATCTGGCACCCGGTGCCGAGATTATCGCTGACGAAAACTTGACTGGGAGCACTTCGTGCCTGGCCGTTACGAATTCACAGACAGGGCCGGCTTCGAGCGCGGCTGTGACTTCATCGAAGCAGTGCAGGAGACCTGCCAGCAGGCGTTTGCTAACTTGTGCCAATCTGGGTGTACGAACCAATGAAGGGTTTTGTTGGTGGTCAACTGCGCGAGCGCTTTGGCGATCTTGACGGATTTGACGGTCACATCGGTCAGATGTCCATGCGTATTGTGCATCACTACCTGATGGGCGACTGGGGTTTGGAAGACACGCCTGAACCTGCCGTGCTGCTTGAAGACCAGGTCAGTCTGTGAGCGTGCCAATGCCGTCTATTCAGTCCAGCTCGCACCCGTTGGTGTTTAAGGTGGACGATACTGCAGCCCTGCCTGAACCGCACAACAATAGTGGTGACATTATTGCTATTCGTCCGTTACCCGGGCACTCCAGGGCATGCAAAAAGAGGCGATCGTCCACAACGGCTTCACGAAGACGGCCTGGCGTATGGTCTGTGACGAAGGGCCCTGGCTGAACGGCACTGATTTGTCTTCATTTCCACTCGGCTTTTTCTCAGCTGGTATGGCGGCATCCCTTGCATCGGCATTGGTCGCGCTGGCAAAACAACGAAATATTGTGATTGAGAAATTGCGGCTCGTTCAGGATGCTCGATACACGATGGAAGGATCAGCGCTAAAAAAGACGATGACCGGCTCCGCACTGCCTGTCGAGACTGAGGTGAGCATAAAAAGTGACGCGCCGAAAGCTGACATTCAGAAACTTGTTTTCCACGCACTGGCGGCATCGCCAGCCGATGCCATCATGCGTACCGAACTCGAGAACTGTTTCAAAACGATGAGGAACGGTCAGGACATTGGCGTTGCAAAGGCAACACTATCAACGTCTCCTGCGGCCAGTGATCCGAAGAATCTCTTCGACCAGGTTGTGCCCGCCAATTGCGACATAATTGCCGAGAACATCATTGAAAAACAGCAAGGTGTGAATACGTCGGCCGATAAAAAAAACACTTCGCCAATTGGGCATGCGGTGCAGCAAAAACGTGTCGTGCAGGTGCGGGCCGTACTCGGCCTGCGCGACGACGGACTGAAGACGATTCAGACGCAATGTATTCAGCCTTCGGGCGGCAGCATTTTCAATTTTCTTAGTGATGATTCAGTGGCATTCGGTGGTCATGGAAGGGCGCCCACTGGCCTCGATTACATTTCTGCGGGTATATCATTTTGTTTCATGACCCAGCTTGGCCGTTATGCCAGTATCGTAAAACAAGATCTGCAATCCTACGGTATCGTGCAGGACACGCGTTTCAGCCTGCCGGGTGGCTCCACCAAATTAGACAGACCAGCAACAGCAGAGTCAGTCGATACGCATGTATTCCTGACATCCGACGCGGACGACGAAGCGAACAGACTGCTTGTCGATATGGGTGAGCAAACCTGCTACCTGCATTCTGTTATCGCGGCGCCGCGAAAACCCGGCTTCACTTACGAACCACCTCGCTGTAGCCTGAGGGGTTCTGAAATCATAGTGATATCAGTTCGGTCTCGCTGCCGTCGTACGCGACGATTGCGGTGTCCGATAGTGGCTCGCCGCCGTCCGCCGTGACGCGGTAGGTCTCCTGGAAATACAGCGAGTGAGTGCGTGCATCATTCATAACGTGCGGGTGCATTGAACAGATCATATTTTCCGGCAGGACGAAGTCGAAGCCTTCGCCAATTCGCGGCATTTCGATCATCGTCATGCCGATGGAGTGGCCGCATACATGGCCCGACCGCAAGCCACGCTCAACAAAGGGCTGCATACAGACTTTATGCACGTCCTCTGCGGTGCGGCCGGCCTTCATGTTCTCGCGAACAAGTGCGTGAAACTCTTGTTGTGCGGTCATCATGTCGGCCGTAGTCGCGTCCATTCCCTCCGGCATTAGTGGCCGGGAGTACTCGACCCAGTGACCGCCTTCCCCGGCAATTTCCAGGCCAAACATTAGACCGTCCGACGCATGAATCGGGCGCTTTACCGGAAACACCATCTGCGGTCGGAGCGATCCATTCGGTCCGGTTTGCACCATGTCCATGGTGTTTCTTGCGCAGCCAGCGGCTGAGAAAACTTCTTCAGCTACCCCCATCAACTCGGTTTCGGTCTTACCCGGGGCGTAAGCCTTCATAACAGCGAGGACGCCTTGCTTGTTGATGGCCATCGAATGGCGGACGGACTCGATTTCTTCATCGGACTTTTGAGCCCGTGCGTAGTCAAACGGTATCTCGAAGTCGACCAGATCGAAGCCACCTGCGGCCAACGCACGGTAGTCGCGAACGCTCATGATATATTCCATTCCGTATATGCCGACTTTGCGAGTACCACGGCCTTTTAGAAAATCGCTCATCCACTCCCCGCAGTGCGGCGGCAGTTCCTGATTTTGGAGAAACGTTGCACTATGATCGCCAACCCAGGTTGCTTCGCGTGGAATCACTGCCACCGGGTCGCCGTCGGCCGGAATGACGACGTAGGAGTAGCGGTGCAGAATATGAAACCCGGACAAATAACGAACGGCACCCTCGAATCCGGAATATTCACTGCCGCTAACCACGAGGGCGTCGAGGCCGGCTGAATTCATTGCGGCACGGATATTGTCATAGCGGCGATCGATTTCCGCCTGGCTGGGGCGAAAACGATTTACATATTCAGTCTCAACAGCTGTTTTTGCTGTATCCATTTTCTAATCCTCCAGTGTCCAGGAGTGTTCCAGTCCCTTGATCATGCCTGCGACCGCTTCGTTGAGCGGACACGGTATGCCGATTTCCCGGCCAATCTTTGCGATACCGACATTTAACGCGTCGATTTCAGTTGGGCGTTCCGCCTCAACATCCTGCAACATGCTGGGTTTGTGGTTGTAGGCCACTTCCCGGCCATGGTCGATCATCTCGTCAGGATCGCCATCGAGAACGATACCCAGCTTATCCGCAACAGCGGCGCCTTCTTTAGCCAGTTCGGACATGAGCGCACGCACACCCGGTTGATCGCAAGCGACCCCGTGCGGCAGGCGTGTAAGCGCGCCCATGGCGTTGGACGCGGAGTTAAATATGAGCTTGGTCCACTGCGCACCCCGGGCATCTTCCATGGCGATGACATCCAGATCGGCTCGCTGGCAGGCTTCGGCGAGCCTTGTCACCTCGCCCATGCTGGCGGGCTTAGCGGCAAATGGGCCAATCCAGGTACTGCCGCCGGTATCCTGATTGCAGACGCCAGGTGCCGTGATATGACCGGCGGGAAACGTTGTGCCGGTGATGACTCGAGGCACGTACTCCGCGATTATTTCCTCGTTACCGACACCGTTTTGCACTGAGCACACGGCGCTATTGGCAAACAAATGTTGCGTTGCTTCCATCGCGGAGCGCGTGTGCAATGTTTTTGCGGCAACAATGCCAAATTCACACGGTGGGATTTCGGCCGCATCGCTGCGGGCATTGACTTTCGCGACGAAGTCGCTTTGCCCGGTGAGTCGCAGACCGTTTGCGTTAATCGCATCGACGTGCGCCTGGTAAGGGTCATAGGCCCAAACCTCGACATCGTTCAATCGTCCGAGATGGGCCGCGAACAGGCTGCCGACGGCGCCGCAGCCGATAATACAGATTCTCATGTCTTACTCCTGATCTTCATTCTTTTTCAAGTACTTCAGAGTTTACTTGTTGGGTTGGCGCTGCCAGCTCGTTTCGTGGGCTTTGACCAAGCGATAAAGCGTTTCGTGGTAGGGCGCGGGAACTCCGGCCTTTTGCGCTTCTCGCACGATGGCGCCGGTGATCCAGTCAACTTCGGTTGGGCGATGTTTGCGCACGTCGTCCAGCATTGAAGTGACATGCCCGTATTCGTCGTCACCGCTCTGGCCACGGCTTACCGCCTGGACGTTCATTCTCCAGGGGTCACCGGCGATAACCACACCACGTGCCTCGGCGATGTGCCTGCCCTCGGCCATCATGGCGAAAACGAGGTGACCAAGGTCGCTCAGCTGGTCCCGCTCTGCGAACGATTTGATATGCGGCAGATCCGTCACTGCACCGATGCTATTAACTGCGGAATTGAAAATAAGTTTCGACCACTGGTGCGGCAACAGATCTTCGTAGGCCTCAGCTTTAAGGCCGGAGCGATTGATCAACTCCGCGACTTTCTTGACGAACGCGAAGGACGCACCATGTTCAGCCCACGGACCGATCCAGGTTGCGGTGTCCAGTTCATACTCGACATGGGTATCGGAGTGTTTGACACCGCTCATGAACGTCACGCCGGAGATCAGCGGCCAATCACCGTATTGGCGCACGGTCTCTTCACAACCGAGGCCATTCTGTACCAGCAGCAGTTTTGCCCTGGGAAAATGGCCTTGCAAGCTGGCCGCACCGGCGGCTACTGCGGTCGCCTTCGTAGCGAGAATGATCAGGTCAACGTCGCCGAGTTCAGCCGGGTCAGTGGATGCGTGGATTCTCGCCGTGAGTTGCGACTTGCCACTGACTCTCAGGCCCTTGTCGTTGAGGTCACGGGCGTGTGTCTCGCGGCGAGTCAGCACGGCAGTCTCGACCAGGGTCCCAAGATGCCCGACAAAAAGACTGCCGATAGCGCCGGCACCGACCACGCATACTTTGTTGATGTTTTGCATAGTTGTTATTTGGCGCAGCGCATCCCGTTAGTTATAGTCCAACAGGGTAGGTTTGATGGACTGCTGGCAGGAAATAGTAGACACGGCGCCCGCAGACGTCTTGCTTCACGCCGCAGAAGTGTTTGATTTTCTGCGCATTTGGACACGCAGGAGGCCAATGCTATGTGCCGGTCGAACTGGCCGCGCGCTTACGAAGTCCGCTGGGAGAAATAGCAAAGCGACGTTTGAACGTGCGACTGAAATGCGCCGGGTCATTAAAGCCACGGCGAAACGCGATTTCGCTGACCCGTATATGGCTCATATTCGGATCCAGCAAATCCTCCCGGGTCGCCTTCAGGCGGCGCTCCCACATCCACTTGCTCACCGATATGCCTGCTTGTTGAAACAGGCTGTGCAGGTAGCGCGTCGAAATTCTGTTCGCCCGCGCGATCTTTTCCGGCGTCATCTCGCAGTCCATGAAATTGGCATCCATATACTCGAGCGTGCGACGAAACAGCGCGGACTGCTGCGCGTGTTGCTGCTCGTAATCGTGGTCGGCTTTGGATCGCAGAATGGTCGCCGTCAGCTCCATCAGGCTTTCCGCCAGCGTATACTGCTCAGCGACGATGAGCTTATCCGCCTCCGAAGCTAAAGATTTGAGCATCGTGTGCACAATCGCGGCCATGCCGCCGGGCGGGAACATTCGTGTACGGAATTGTCGCTCCTGCTGATAAGTGAGTATCCGTTCTTTGTAGATGGCATTAGGAATATGCAATATGAGTCGCCGGCTTTGTTGCGTATGAATCACTGTGTAAGGCTCACCCGCCGACATGAGCGTCAGACCGCCGGGCTGGTGTATGAACTCTGCGTCGCCCTGCTTGACGAGAACGGTGCCCTCGACCTGGGTGGCCAGCAGGTAATCATCATTGGCGTCTTGCGCGATATCTTTTGATCGTCGGTGGATAGCGATCGGATCAATGCAAATATCGAACAGTTCAAGCTTGGCAAAAGGTAATTCCCGGCACGTGAAATTTTGTATCGGCTGACCACGAACTTCAGTGGCGACCGCAACATGGGCTTTGCGCACCGTTTCCTGAAGTACGTCACCATCAGTCGACATACTGTATTGGCTGCGATGATCGAGCGTCATTTCCAGAATAATATTCCTCTCAAATGTCGGCCGGTGGCAAGCCTCAGGATGCGCACACAGTCAACCATTAACACGTGGGCAGGCAAGACAGCCCACGTACGCAAGCCTAACATATTTATGGACTTTTCCGACGCCCTGTCGGCCCTGAACCGTGGCACGGTGCACCAATTACAGGACCCAATATGAAGCTCGCAACATTCACAATAAAAGCCAGCGGCCAGCAGACGCTCGGAGTGTTCGATGGAGAACACTATCTTGACATCGTCGCTCTTGGTGACAGTACGATTCCAGACACGATGATGGGGGTACTGCAAGCCGGCGACGACGCCCTGGACAAAATTCGGGCAGTTGCGGCAAGTTCCAAAGCTGAGGCCTGCACGTATACTCCGAATGAGGTTGAGCTACTTGCGCCGGTACCGCGTCCGGGAAAAATCATACACACGTCGTGCAATTTTGATGCGCATCTTGATGAGCTGACAACCTGGCAGGCACCGGAGTGGCAGGCCCACAATTGGAGCGATTTTCATTTCGAGCATCCCACGGGTTTTTTGCAGGCTCCATCGTGCGTTGGTGGTTCCGGTGCGGCGGTTTCGCCACCGCCGTTTACCCAACAGCTCGACTACGAAATTGAGGTGGGCATCGTCATCGGCAAGAAAGCCTTGCGTGTTGGTATCGATGAGGCGCTGGACTACGTAGCGGGTCTTACGATCTTCAATGACCTGTCGGCGCGTGATATTCAGGCCAGGGAACACGCCAACATGGTTATCTTAATGGGCAAGAGTTTTGATGGATCCTGCCCCTTGGGCCCGTGGCTGGTCACGCTCGATGAGCTCGAAGACCCCGGCGATCTCGCGATGAAACTTTACCTGAACGGTGAGCTTCGCCAGGATTCCAATACGGGAAATATGCATTACAACATTGCCCAACTGGTTTCGTGGTGGTCAAACATGACGCTGGAACCGGGAGATGTCATTACGTCCGGTAGTCCGCCAGGCGTGATTTCCGGAATGAAAGACCCGGTGTGGCTTAAGGCGGGTGACCTCCTTGAAGCCAGGGTTGAAGGCCTCGGTTGCCTGGTCACGCCCATTAGCTGAGAACAGTAGCCTGCAGAGTAAATGACGATGACAACAGTAGACAGAGCGTTAGTTGAAAAGGCCGTAGCCGAGATCGATCGGGACCGTCTGGTGAAACTGCTCATGGATCTCGTGGATATCCCCAGTCCCACTGGTTATGAAGGGGATATGGCGCGCGCGGTTCACGAGGTGCTGGGCGAGGCAGGTTTTGATGCCACATTGCAACCCATAGGCGACGAACGCTATAACGCGATTGGCCGACGCCAGGGTGAAGGCGGTGGCAAATCACTGATGTTCAACGGCCATCTGGATACCTCTTTTGGGCCGGAGCAGGCGCACCGCGGCCTGGGCTATCAGTGCAAGGGTACGCTCGTCGATGACGAGTGGGTCTATGGCATGGGTTCGTTCAACATGAAAAGTGCGATGGCGACCTATGTCTGTGCGACAGAGGCGATTCGAAAAGCAGGTATTAAGCTCGGTGGCGACATCGTCATCGCGGGTGTCGCCGGAGAGATTGAAAAAGCGCCCGTCAATGACTACGAGGGGCGTCAATACCAGGGCTACGGCGTTGGCACCAAGTACGCAATAACCCATGGTGCGATAGCCGACTATTGCATCCTCGGCGAACCCACCAATATGAAGTTGATTCCGCGTCACTGTGGTAGTACCTGGGTGAAAATCACGGTTCCCGGACACCTGATCCATACCGCCTGGTCGGACGTGGAAAAAAATGCCATCAACAAGTCGCGAGTCGTTCTCGATGCGATACACCGCTGGATACCGGACTACTGTGAGCGCAATACGCTCGATGGTTTCCAGCCACGGGTGAACGTTTCTGCTGTTGAGGCCGGTTGGAGTTGGCGTGGTGCCCGGACGCCGGACAATTGTGTGATCTACATGGATGTGCGCACGCTTCCTGAGGACCTGCCGTTAAAGGCTTACAATGACGTGCGCGCGATGATTTCAGCACTTGTCGATGAGAACCCGCAGCTTGCAGGCACGAAGGTCGAGACGTTTGTTACGGCACCAGGGACGTCGATTCCGGATGACCACCCGCTGATCCGGAATATCGTCGCGGCGCACGAGGAACAGCTCGGCAAAGCGGCTGAACTTGATGTGGAAACCTGGATGAGCGATGCCGCGCACATGAACCGCTATGGTATTCCCACCGTCAACTATGGCTCGGCCGGTCGAATTCGTGCTGGCGGCGGCGGATTTTCCACGCATCAGGGTGAGGCTGTTCATATCGGCGATATGCTGGACATCACCAAAGTTTATACACAGGTCATCATGCAGATTTGCGGCGTAGTGGAGTGAACCCCAAGTTAGCGATGTGCGATTTGGCCAGGCATTGACTGAAATGATCGCGGTGCAGACGATATTGGAATTAGCCGCGCAGGGACGCCGGTTAAGCCAGGAAGACGTGCTGGCACTCGCCAGTTACGATGACCTGGATCGTTTATTGAGCACTGCGCGCCATTTACGCGATCAAGGCCATCCGAGTCTGTTGAGCTACTCGCCGAAAGTATTCATCCCCCTGACGCAATTGTGTCGCGATGTTTGCCACTACTGCACTTTCGCCAAGACGCCGAAGCGTCTCGATAATATTTACCTACTGCCCGAGCAGGTGCTGGAGATTGCTCAGCGTGCCGTTGCGGCCGGCTGTCACGAAGCCTTGTTCACTCTGGGTGACAAGCCGGAATTGCGTTACAGTGCGGCCCGTGTGGCGCTAAAGCAATTGGGCCATGAGACGACGCTTTCCTATCTCAAGGCCATGGCGGAGCTTGTATGGAAAGAAACAGATCTTCTGCCACACCTGAACCCCGGCGTCATGAGTCGCGAAGAAGTCACGGCATTGCGGCCCGTTGCTGTGTCAATGGGTATCATGCTCGAGAGTGTCTCCTCACGCCTGATGGAAAAGGGGGCAGCGCATCACGGTTCGCCGGACAAACACCCGGGCGTACGTCTGGCGACTATCGCAGCTGCCGGCGCCGAAAAAGTCCCGCTGACCAGCGGAATACTGATCGGGATTGGTGAAACGCGGTTCGAGCGCATCGAATCCTTGCTCGCTCTTCGCAATCTGCACAGGGAGTACGGGCACATTCAGGAAGTGATCGTGCAGAACTTCAGGCGTAAGCCGGGAACGGTGATGGCCGATGCACCGGAGCCGGATACTGCGGATCTGCAATGGACTATTGCGATGGCACGCATCCTGTTCGGCCCCGAGATGAACATACAAGCACCGCCAAACCTGTCAACGGAGCATCTTGGCGAAATCATAGACGCTGGCATTAATGACTGGGGAGGAATCTCTCCGATCACGCCAGACCACGTCAACCCGGAAGCACCGTGGCCCGAAGTAGAGCGCCTGGCGCGCGTTTCCGCCGGGCGCGGGAAAACCCTTGTCTCGCGGCTGCCGTTATATTCCGAATACGTCGCCCGGCTGGAGAGTTGGGTCGATCCGCAATTGCACACGGCCATCGTGCGCCGGGTGGATTCTGACGGCCTTGCACGTCAAAACAACTGGTCTCCCGGACTTGGCGCAGTGCCACCGGCCGACGAGCTGCCCCGCAATGCCGATACTCACGCGTCCGCGCTGGAACGGAAATCAAAAACAGCGCGAATTTCCCCGCTAGCGTCCGTGCTGCAAAAGGCCCAGGCCGGAAAGGGGCTTGACGAGACCGAAATCACGGCTCTTTTTGCGGCTCGTGGCCCTGACTACAACGCTGTATGTCGCGCCGCGAATGAACTCCGACAGGATATCTGTGGCGACGCAGTGACCTACGTCGTCAATCGAAATATCAACTACACCAATATCTGTTATTACCACTGCAAGTTCTGTGCTTTTTCGAAGGGCCGCGGCAGTAAAAGTCTGCGTGGCAGGGGCTATGACATGTCGCTCCCGGAAATTCAGCAACGCAGCCTGGAAGCCTGGCAGCGCGGTGCCACCGAAGTCTGTCTGCAAGGCGGAATTCACCCCTCGTATACCGGGCAGACCTATCTGGATATTACGGCAGCGATTCGAGAGGCGGCGCCGTCGCTGCATATCCACGCGTTTTCGGCGCTGGAGGTCTGGCAGGGCGCGGCCACTCTCGGTATCCCGGTCGAAGAATTGCTACAGCGCTTGCAAGAGCAGGGCCTCGACACCCTGCCGGGCACTGCAGCGGAAATTCTCGACGATGAAGTGCGGCGAATTTTGTGTCCGGACAAGCTCAATACGGCAGAGTGGCTGCAGGTAATTGGGACCGCGCATCGCCTCGGCTTGGCAACGACGGCGACCATTATGTTCGGGCACATGGACCGGCCGCTACACTGGAGTCGCCATTTGTTGCGTCTGCGTGAGCTGCAATTGGAAACCGGGGGGCTTACCGAATTCGTGCCATTGCCGTTCGTGCATATGGAGGCGCCGATATTCCGCAAGGGCAGTGCACGCCGCGGGCCGACTTTTCGCGAAGTGGTGCTGATGCACGCCGTGTCCCGCCTGGTGTTTAACAAACTCATACCAAACATCCAGGCTTCCTGGACAAAACTCGGCGAAGAGGGTGTGCGCGAATGTCTCGATGTCGGCGTTAACGACCTGGGTGGTACACTGATGGACGAGAGCATCAGCCGTGCGGCCGGTGCGATGCATGGTCAGGAAATGAGCCCGCAACACATGCAGGCAATTATCACTGCAGCCGGCCGCGAGCCAAAGCAGCGAACGACTTTGTACGGGGACGTTGACGACACGCGAGGATTTCTGCAACCCAAGCCTCACTGTGCCATCGTAACGACCGCTTGATGCTTTTTCTAACTGGGCAGGTTGATGAAATTACCTCAGCAACGATTCGATTACTCGGCCATTAGTCAGCGGCCGCGCTGGGAGTTACCCGATGGCAAACGAATCGCTGTCTACACCGTGGTCAATGTCGAGGAATGGGATATCGAAAAACCGATAGCCCGTGAATACGTTACATCGCCAGCGGGTGTTTCCACAGTACCCAATGTGCCGAACTGGGCATGGCACGAGTACGGGATGCGAGTCGGTATTTGGCGCTTGCTCGAATGTTTTGCTGAGCGTGGCCTGCGCGCTAGTGCGGCAATCAATGCATGTGTCTGTCAGGGTCCTGCTGAGCCAGTCGCACGGGCGATGCTCGATGCCGGCTGGGAGTTCATGGGACACGGTTTCCACCAGGCCGCATTACACACCGTTGCCGACCAGCAGAAAAATATTCGCGAATCCTTCGAGGTGCTATCGACGTACACCGGCAAGGTACCAAAAGGCTG
>Ga0114931_10000980_pt1 | contig 36037 bp, 26 predicted proteins | sample 2SBtaG_FD_89579 | JGI IMG/M metagenome (GOLD analysis project Ga0114931, IMG submission 89579) | Deep subsurface microbial communities from Kolumbo volcano to uncover new lineages of life (NeLLi) - 2SBTROV14_V59a metaG | ecosystem: Environmental > Aquatic > Marine > Volcanic | place: Kolumbo... | reverse complement strand
GATCCGCTAGGTATTCTCCCGGTCCGAGCATGGTCACCCTCCTTGGTGAAATTGGCCCGAGAAAAATACAGAAAAACACTCACCGCGTCACGATCAATCCCCAGTAATGATGCTACAGACTCAAAAATTCTCGGTTTCGTTCGGATTGTAACGACTTGGACGAAAAGTTTGGATGGGATCGCCGCGTGATGTCGAACTGATCTGAAGGCGGAATCCTCTTGACCTCTGCCTGAGTCCCTTCCCACGTTGCCCTGCCGAAAAGCTATGATGCTTTCATTTCCGCTGCAAAAAAGATGGGTTCTGCTGGCAGCTCTTGTTTGGATGTCTCATCCGCATCCTCGTGAGTTCTACGCAGAATGCATCCAAGGCAAGACCTGTGCTTCTCGTGAGCGGCTAACTGGCGATTGGTTGGGCAATCGTTCCTGGCTGGAAGAGCATGGAATTTCCTTCAATCTCAACGTAGCCAATTTCTACCAGGGAGTCGCAAGCGGCGGGCTGGACCAGCGATTTGCGTATAGTGGCCATGGCGATTATGTCACCAACTTTCAGTTAGGAAAACTTGGGTTTAACGAAGGATTATTTCTGAAGTTGCGAGTCGAGCATCGCTTTGGTGAGAATATCGATGGAACAACGGGTGCCTTTTTTCCGACGGCACTGCCGACCGACTTGCCAGTCGCCGAGAACGATCAGCTTTTCTTGACAAACGTCTTGTTTACTCAAGCGTTGTCCGAACGGTTTGCCATCTTTTTTGGTAAGCTCGACACGCTCGATGGCGATCCCAACGCCTTCGCACATGGTCGAGGAATGAGCCAGTTCATGAATACTGCGATGGTGGCAAACCCTATCGCTTTGCGAACGGTTCCCTACGCCACGCTCGGTTGCGGATTTACTATTCTCGGGGCAGAAGGCGAACCTTTGTTTTCGTTCACCCTGCTCAATGCCGTCGACACAGCAGAAACGGATGGATTTAGTGAGCTATTTGCTGAGGGGGTTGCCTTAGCCGCCGAACTGAGACTGCCAACTCGCTTCTTCGACTTGCCGGGGCACCAGCTTTTTGCTGGCACCTGGAACAGCCGAGAATTTGTGGAACTGGGCCAAGATCCACGGATCGTACTTCCCAATGTTCCCATCAATCAGGTCGACAGTTCATGGTCGCTCTACTGGAACTTCGACCAGTATCTTTTTTCCGATTCCGACAATCCGAAAAGCGGCTGGGGTGTTTTTGGACGTGCAGGCCTCGCCGATGCCCAATCAAATCCTCTGGAATGGTTTTTGAGTTTTGGCGTAGGTGGCAACAGCCCCCTAGTTCATAGCAGAGACGATACTTTTGGTTTAGGATGGTTCTATTCTGGAACCAGCGATGAAATTGGTCCTTTCCTGCAGGCGGCTCTTGGGCCGATTGGCGATGGCCAAGGCGTGGAATTGTTTTACAACTATGCTGCAACACCCTGGTTACACATTACGCCAGATCTGCAAGTATTAGTTCCTGCACAAGAAAATGCCGAAACGGCATTGGTTGTCGGAGTTCGCGCCGTCATGGCGCTGTAGAGTATTCTCAATCATTCTGATTGGTGAAATTGGCTACGCCATTGCTATCAATTGGCGTGTGCGATAGGCAACCATTCGTGCATTATACATTTCGAGGCATGGCCAAGCCACCAGGCCAGATGTACTTCGGCGAAAAATTTCGGATCGACGAAGATACCATTGGTCGCGAAAGGTTTCCCCAAGGCGACGTCTTTACAAACCCTGAGTTCGCAGGGGCCAAATCTCCGGAAGAGATACTCCAGCGCGATACCGCGCGCTGATCTACGGCATCCTGGCCGAAGCCGGCAGACAACGGGGGACAGGTCCAGTTCCCTTTTCGCTTTACCCTGCAACAGAGATCACGGAGAAGCAAGACCTTTAGCTCCGCGGCTCCGTACGAGACTTTTCATTTGATTGCGGCCACAGGCCGCGCTCGGTTTGTCGAGCATCCCGAAGTCGAGCCGACGAACAACCGTAGCGAACGTAACGTGCGTCGGCGGGATGAACAAGTGCTCGGTCGCCATCGCCTATAAAAACGCAAGAAATTCGCTGCCTACCGTGGAAATTGACAGCAACGCACGATCGCTTGAAATTGCAGATTTGTTTAGCCGAAGGCACACCTGCCTCCGAACCGCGTGGCGGTCCGGCTCTCATCTCCGCTTGCAAAAAAGGCACTGGCTTCCGGTTGCCCTCTCACAGTAAAACCGCCATATTGAGGGGTAGTAGACGGCTGTTCATTAGCCGCACCTGAGTTAGCTTGGACATTTGTATGGAGACTTTCATGAACAACCTCGTCAACTGCCCTCATTGCAAGAATGAGTTTCCGCTCGATCAGGTTATGTCTGCTCAGCTTGATGAGACGATTCGACGTGAGCTCGAAGCCGAATTCTCGGAGAAGACTCGCCGGCTGGTCGACGAGCGAAATAAGCTTAACCAGCAAAAGAAAAAACTCGCAGCAAGTCAGGAACAGCTTGACCAACAGGTACAAGAAGCGATTGCCAAAGAACGCGGCTCCATCGAGTCGAAGGCTCGAGTCGTCGCACAACAAGCGGTCGCCGTAGAGATCAAGGATCGCGACCAGCGTCTTGCGGAGGCGAGCGCAAGGCTCAAGACATTTGAGCAGCAGGAACTGGAGCTACGCAAGAAGGCACGCCAGCTTGAGCAGCAAGCCGAGCAGCAGAAACTCGAAATTGCACGAAAGCTTGACCAGGAGCGGAAGAAAATCAACGAGGCCGCTTTTGCTAGGGCCAACGAGGAAAACCAACTCAAGCAGGCTGAGAAAGAGCAAGTAATCGATTCGCTTCGCAAGAAAATTGACGAACTCAAACAGAAAGCCGAGCAAGGTTCGCAGCAGACCCAAGGCGAAGTGCAAGAACTCGCGTTAGAAAAACTGTTGCCTGAGCTGTTTCCTGGCGATGTGATCGAGCCCGTTGCAAAAGGTGTCCGCGGCGCTGACGTTTTGCAACACGTCTTCGACCTTAACGGCCGCGATTGCGGCATGATTTTGTGGGAATCTAAACGGACCAAAAACTGGAGCGACAAATGGCTCAGTAAGGTGCGCGACGATCAGGAAGAAGCCAAAGCGAGTTGTGCCTGTATCATTAGCGCCGCGTTGCCCGATTCGATTCAGTATTTCGGCGAAATCGGCGGCGTTTGGGTAGCTAGTTTCGCTTGTGTCCGCAGCGTTGCGGTCGCGATTCGTCGAGTGCTAATCGAAACTGCCCAAGCTCGACTAGCCAGCGAAGGCCAACAGGGCAAAATGGAAATTGTCTATAGTTATTTGTTTGGGCCTGAGTTCAGAAATCGAGTTCGTGGCCTTGTCGAGCCCTACGTCGAGATGCAGACAGACCTCGAGTCGGAAAAGCGGGCGTTTCAGCGACACTGGAACAAACGGCAAAAGCAGCTCGACCGAGCACTGGCCAGCACAACCGGTCTCTACGGCGACCTGCAAGGCATCCTCGGCAGCGGGCTGCAGGAAATCGAAGGGATGGATCTCCTGGCTCTGGAGGTCGACGACGAAGTTGAGTAGCTGCGGTTTTTTGAGAAGAACACCGTGGGGCCCCCTTTGCTAACGAGCGTTATTCAGGACTTGAATTGGGAAAAAACTATGCGTGATTTCTTGGTGGGGAGCGACTTGCGCATGATAGAGGAGCGAGAATAGGGTCTCTACTAGGCCATTTATCCCTCTGGTACCCGATATGAGACTACTTTATACACCCCCCTGTCGAGCCATCCTGGCAACTCTGCTGAGTTGCATGTTTCTCGTCCTGGCAACTGCTCAAGACGCCGCCAAAGACGACGCAGGCTTCAAGTACATCGAAGTAAAAGTGCTTGACCCCGAGGGCAAGCCAATGGCGGATGCTGCAGTGGAAGTTGCCATGGATGGGGTTGATTTCCCGTTGATGACCGACGAAGAAGGAATCGTCTCGCTGAATGTGCCCAGTACGATCGAACGAAGCCTCACGCTCGGCGTGCGCGAAGATGGCTATGCGGCAGTCGGTGCGCGTTGGGAAATAGGCGACAAGGTTCCCGACGAACTTACCATCCAAGTGGAAAAGGGTATTGCGATCGGTGGCATCGTTCATGATGAAGACGGGAAGCCCGTCGAAGGGGTCGAAATCGAAGTGACGATGCCCTCGGACAATAACAAGCCGGGCGAATTACGGCCCTGGTTTAGTGGCGTGATCGGGACGACCGATGCCGAAGGTCGCTGGCGCAGCGAGACGGCTCCAGAGGAAGAGATTCAACTCTATTTTCGGATTAACCATCCCGACTACATCAACGATCGCAACTACGGCCAACATCGGGCGACCTGGAAGCAATTAAAATCGCTGGATCATGTGTTCGTTATTGAAAAGGGCATTGAGATACGTGGCAAGGTGGTCGACTCAAACGATCAGCCGGTTGTCGGGGCAAAAGTGTCGTCAGGGTTAGATCGATATAGCAATAACGACAACACGGTCGAGACCGACGAAAACGGGGAGTACCTCTTAAAAAACGTGAGGGCGGGCCGTACCAATGTTGTTGTGATTGCCGAAGGATTGTCGCCTGATTTGCGTATGATTTCTGCGAGCAAGGACTCGGAGCCGGAAAATTTTCAGCTTCAGCCTGGCCATCACGTTCGTTTTCATATCACGAACCCAGACGGGCAGCCGCTGGAGGACGTGCGGATATTTCTAGAAGAGTGGCGTGGCGGCCGTAGCTTGGCCAGAAACGATCGATCGCAAAAAACCGATGCCGAAGGAGTCTGGGAGTGGGACGGTGCACCGGCCGACGAGATTCAGTACAACTTTTATCATCAGGACTATATGTCGGTGCGAGACAAGCGGCTTACTCCGCGCGAGGAGACCTACGAAATCGAGATGGGCTGGCCGCTGGTGCTCTCGGGTAAAGTTGTCGATGCCGAGTCAGGCAAGCCGATCGATAATTTTGAGATTATCGAGGGAGCTCGCTGGCGAGGCCAGCAACGAGTCTCTTGGCAAACTCATCGGCTCACCAAATGCGAAGCAGGCAAGTATCTGGTAAAATACACGAGCGATTGTGAAGGGTACCGTATCAGGGTACGTGCCGCAGGCTATCGGCCCGCTACGTCGGAATTGATAGCAATTGACGCAGGCGAGGTGAGGCTCGACTTCGAGCTGGAGGCTGGGGAGGGACCCAGCGGCATCGTAAAAACCCCGGCGGGCGAGCCGGCCGCAGGGGCTGAGGTTGCGATGGCCATCGCAAACCAATACACGCAGGTTTACAACGGGAAGTTTCAGGACCATTCCGAAGCTCCCAAGGCGACAGCAGATGCGGCAGGTCGGTTTCAGTTGCCGTTTCCCGACGACAACTATCTGGTTGTGGTTCTCCACGAGACCGGTTGGAAGCAGCTTACCGCCAAACAGCTTGAAGACAATGCAGAAGTGGCTCTCGAACCGTGGTCAAAGATCGAGGGAAAACTGTTGCAAGGTCAGGAACCGTTGGCCGGCGAGCAGATTTACGTGTACGCACAAACGCAGCATCGCCAAGGCCAGCCGAATGTGAATTGGTCGAATAATACACAAACCGACAGCGATGGGTCGTTTGTTCTTGAGCGGCTTCGAGCGGGCGACGTGAACATTTCGCGGCATATCAGCTACGGGGATATTGGCAGCGGCGCTCGCATGGGGACCTATTCTCATAGCGAACATGTGAAGTTGGAGGCTGGCAAGACGGCGCAAGTTCAGATTGGCGGCATTGGCAATACCTTGAAGGGGCGTCTTGTTGTTCCCGAAGATTACGAGGGCGAAGTTCTTTGGGCGATGGGTCTGGTGCGATTTAATGAACAGAACCCAAACTCTGCGCTAAAGAACCCGCTGCAAGCTTTGGGCCGGGCGATAGCTCTATTTGGCCAGAAGCCGAAGCCTACCGCGCAGGCGGCCCCACAAAAGTATCCACGCAATTACGCCACGACTATTGCCGAGGATGGTAGTTTTGAGATCCACGACGTGGCTGCCGGAAAATACAAGATGAGCGTGCAAATTCTTGAGCCACCCCAGGGGGGCAACTACCGCTGGAACCCGATTGCTACGTTCAATAAATTGATAACCGTTCCAGAAGTAAAGGCGGAATCAGACGACGAGCTTGTCGATCTGGGTGAGCACGAATTGACGATGATCAAGCCGGCGACACCAGAGCCATCGGCTGACGGCACGTTACAGATTCAGGCGAAATAGGAATTTCGTAATATTAAATCGTCATACCAGTCTCAGAGCAGCCTCTGTCACAACCAAATAATGTCTCACGCAGAGACGCAGAGAGCAATATGAATGAGGGATCAAAGTCCAGTCTTTTCTTTGCGTCTCCGCGTCTCTGCATGATACTTTTCTGTCAATATCAGCATAAGTCGTTTTGTGTCTTCGACTTTTGGGGATGTCCATGGCAAACCATCTCGGCTAATGGACTCGCTGTCCCGGCAAGGCTCCTTCGTCGGGCGAGAGGACGTAGATCTCGGCTCCGCCGGGGCCGCTGGCGACGACCATGCCTTCGCTGATGCCGAACTTCATTTTTCGTGGCGCTAGATTGGCGACGCAGACGACCAATCGGCCGACGAGTTTTTCGGGGTCGTAGGCTGCTTTGATGCCGGCGAAGACTTGCCGGGTGACGCCGCCACCGAGGCTGAGCTGGAGTTTGAGTAGCTTGCGGGCGTCGGTGATGTGCTCGGCGGAGAGGATGCGGGCGACGCGGAGGTCGACTTTCATGAAGTCGTCGAAGGAGCACTGCTGGGCGAGGGGTTCTGCTTCGAGGGGGGCGGGGCTGTCGTTGTAAGGGTCCGTCGTTGCCGACGGCGCTAACTGAGCCTGCGACTCTTCTTTGCTTTCTTCGATCATTTTTTTTATGTCCTTTTCTTCAACTCGTTTTAACATGTGACGGAATTTGTTGACGGGTGTGCCTAAGAGCGGTGTTTTTGCTTGTTGCCAATCAGTGATTGTTTCGCCCAACAATTGACCCGTCTGCTCGGCGAGTCGTGGTAAGACGGGAGCCAAATAGATGGCAAGTTGGCGGAAAAGGTTGAGCGCAATCGTACAAACGTCTTGCAGACGGTCAACTTGCTCGGGGTCTTTGCGTAAGACCCAGGGCTTGTTCTCTTCGACGAATGGATTAGCACGATCGGCCAGTGCCATGATCAGCCGCATCGCTCGGTTGTAGTCGCAGGCTTCGTAGGCATCGGCAATTTCGTCGCCCTTGGCGGCAGCATGTGCGAAGAGTCCGTCATCGTCGGGGTACGTTGCCGAGAGACCGACGCCGTCGACGAACTTGGCCGATCGGCTGGCGAGGTTAACCACTTTGCCAACCAGGTCGGTGTTGACTTTCGCGATAAACTCGTCGAGCGACAAATCGATATCGTCGACTTTGGCGTTTAGTTTCGAGGCATAAAAATACCGCAGGTAGCTGGGGTCGAGATGATTGAGGTACGTCCGCGCGTTGACGAAGGTGCCTTTGCTCTTCGACATTTTTTCGCCATCGACGGTCAAAAAACCGTGGATGTGTACCTTGGTCGGCAAGCTGTAGCCGGCCGTCTTGAGCATGCCGGGCCAGAAGAGCGTGTGGAAGTAGGTGATGTCTTTGCCGATGAAGTGATGGATTTCGCAGTCGTACGACTTCCACCAGGCGTCAAAACTCTCGCCGGTTCGGTCGCACCATTGCCGCGTGGAAGCCATGTAGCCGATCGGGGCGTCGAACCAGACGTACCAGTAGTTGCCAGGGCTGTCGGGAATTTCAAAACCGAAGTAGGGTGCGGGCCGAGAAATGTCCCAGTCGCGAAGCTCGTCGCCAAGGAAGTGCCCCTTGAGGTAGTTGGCGATTTCGGGCTGCAGGTATTTGCCGCATTGGGTCCAGTCGTTGAGGAAGTCGTGTAGTTTTTCGAGCTCGATGAACAAATGTTTGGCAGAACGGATTTCGGGCGTCGCGCCGCTGAGGGTGCTCTTGGGGTCGGTTAAGTCGACTGGGCTATAAGTGGTGCCGCAGGAGGAGCAGTTGTCGCCGGGTTGATCGGTGGCACCGCACTTGGGGCAAGTGCCACGTACGAAGCGATCGGCTAGAAAAGTACCCGCTTCGGGATCGAAGAGTTGCTCGACATTTTTTTCTTTGACGAGGCCGGCATCGCGAATCGATTGCCAGATTTCGCCGCAGAGCGCGCGGTTCTCGTCGCTGTGGGTGCTACCGTAGTTGTCGAACTGGATATCGAACTCGGCGAAGTCCCGCTCGTGGGCCGCTTGCATGTCGGCAATGAGCTCGGCTTCGCTGTGGCCTGCTTGTCGGGCGCGTATCATGATTGCCGTGCCATGGGTATCGTCGGCACAAAAGTAACGGCAATCGTTGCGGAGAAGTTTTTGAAATCGGACCCAGATATCGGTCTGCAGATACTCGACCAAATGGCCAATGTGGATATGGCCATTGGCGTAGGGCAGGGCGGAAGTGACAAGAATACGGCGTTTGCTCATCGGCTCGATTTACAGTTTGAAAACGCTGGCAGTGCTAGTAACGGTGGCCCGCCATTGTAGCGATTGGCACAACAGATGCACACAGATCCTTTGCGGCAGTGCTAGCCGTAGGCGGAAGCCGCGGTTGAATCGCGGAAACCGCGGCTTCCGCCTACGGCTGAAATCCTGTGGCATGGAGTTGCTCTTGTAGTATTTACGAAATGTAGGGAGTATTGCCGCCCCGCTGGCGGCACCTGCCGACAATTTCGCAAGCCACGAATGACGAAATACCCAATGACGAAGGAAATCCGAAGCACAAAGTCTAAAATAATGCCGTGATCTTCGCAGAAAAGCGGTTTCTCCGGATATTAGCTTTCTTTCTTCATTGGGTATTTCGGTACTCGTCATTTCCCTTACGACTTGGTATCCATGGAAGGAACCGATGGTCCAATCTCGATTTGTACGCTTATTTTATTGTCTGACGCTCGGTTGTTTCGCTCTTCCCTGCTCAGCCGAGACGGTGCTTCTAGATTTTAGCTCGCCCAGTTGTGGGCCGTGCCAGCAAATGCGACCGGTGGTCAATCGACTGGCCGCTGCCGGATACCGTGTCCAAGAGATTAACATCCAGAGCGAGCCGCACGTCGCTGCCCGTTTTCAAGTAAATCAGGTGCCGACGTTTATTGTCTTGGTCGATGGTCGAGAAATAAGTCGGTCGGTTGGCACGACAAGTTATCAGCAGCTGGTACAAATGCTTAGTTCGCAGCAAGCAGCGTCACCGATGCGTCGGGCGGTGCCTCAAGCTCAATCGCCCGATGCGTTTGTTACTCCTGTGGCGACTGGCGGCCAAACTACTTTTGCCGCAACGCCTGCTAAGCAGCAAGCTGTTGTTAATCCGTTTGGTTCGGCTGTCACACCGCCAGCAGCCCCAGGACAATCGAAATTGCCTGGAAGTTCGGCTTTGGCCGATGGGAACAAGCGATTGATCGAAGCGACGGTGAAAATCGCGGTACAAGATTCCGCAGGAACTTCTGCAGGGACGGGGACGATCGTCGATGCTCGCAGTGGGGAAGCACTCGTGCTTACCTGTGGTCATCTATTCCGCGAGTCGGCGGGCAAAGGTCCGATCACGATGACTCTGTTTCAGGCAGGTCCTGCTGGCGCGGAAGTGCGAACCACGGCTACGGGTCAACTAATAAATTTCGATTTGGAGCGTGATCTCGCGTTGGTGAGCATGCGAGTGGATGTTCCGATCCAGCCGATTACAATTGCAAAAGTGGGGACGCCGCTCACGCCTAGCGCTGCGGTGACGACGGTCGGCTGTAACCATGGCAAGAATCCAACAGCCATCGCCTCTCGCATAACCGCCATCGATCGTTACCAAGGGCATCCGAACGTCGAAGTGGCCGGCGCGCCGGTCGAAGGTCGTAGCGGTGGTGGGTTGTTCAATACGGAAGGCGAATTGATTGGCGTCTGTTTTGCTGCCGATCCTGAAGCGAACGAAGGTCTCTACGCATCGTTGCCCTCGATTATCGCCAAGCTCGATAGTCTCAAATTGTCGATGGTGTATCAAACTTCTGGAGGGACGACGCCGCAAGCTCCGGTTGCGCTGCAGGCTGCCGCCCCAGAGGCTGATGCGAGCTTTGCAGTCCGGGGACAGGAGCCGATGGCTTTGGCGCCGCAAGTTGAACCGGCGCCAGAAGTTGATTCGCCATTTCCACAGGTTGCTGCAAACCCTGCGGCGACCTCGCTGAGCCCTTCGGAGCAGGCGACGCTCGAAGAGCTTCAGCGCCGCAGCGAGAATTCCGAAGTGATTTGCATTGTTCGACCAAAAATGGCTGGCGGGAAAAGCGAGGTCATTTCCCTTGGTAACGCCTCGCCCACGTTTGTGCGTTCGCTTGTTGAACTGACTGCAGCACGAGACGCAACGGCTAGGTAGGCTGCAGAAACAGAACAATCCGCAAAACTGATTGCCCGGGGCCTCTCTTCTGCCTGAGTAACGTAGACTTTCTGCTGAACAGCAGTTTTCAGCGCCGGCGGTCTTCACTCAGCAAAGGCAGGGCTAACAAGTGACACTCTTCATTGTTTTTCTTGCCACGATAAACATTGCGATTGGGTACGCGTTAGCAGTCTACCTGGGACACGGTCAACTGCCCTGGCGTCTGAGCAAACCTTCTCTGCAACCCCCTGCGGCAAGTCCATCGGCAGCAATGCCTGCGGCTGTCGAACCAACGCCGACAGAAAAAAATGTTGAGCCTGAAGAGCTTGCCACAACCAGCGAGGAAGCCATTGAAGCGGTCGAACTGCCTGAAAAACAGCAGCCGGCAGAAGACGCCGCTGTGAAAGTAGAAGCAAAAGCAGAACCGATCGAAGAGCCTGCAGAGGTTGCCCGTGTCGACGAAGTTGAGTCTCCTGTCGAAGAAGCAGCGGTTGAACCAACGACTCCAGCAGAAGAATTCCCGGTTGCCGAGGTTGAATCTGAGGAAGTCAGCCAAACCGACGTAGTGGAAGAGCAGAAGAATGAAGCGCCCGACTTAGAGGTTGCTAAGGCCGACTCGACTACGGTGTCTGATGCAGTAAGTGAAGCGGCTGATTCCGAATCGGAAGAATCGCCAGAGACTAGCAGTGAAGTCGAAAAGCCGCCAGCGGCGGAGGTTGCGATCGCACCCGACTCAGAGGAACAGCCAGCCGACGTGGCTTCTGGTGAAGTTAGTGAACAGCAGGAAGACGTTGATGGGAAATTGGACGAAAAGTTTCTCGAAGGGCTCGCAGCTTTTCAAAATCAGTTGCATCAGGGCGAAGAAGAGCCCGCAGAAGAAGCGGAAGCCGAAACGGTGTCGGCCCAAGAGACTCCTTCAGAAGACTCTGTCGCCGAAGTCGCTGAAGAGAAGGCGGGTGCTGTCGAGATTGAAGTCGAGACGCGGGAAGAATCTTCGATAAGCGACGAAGTGCTGGCCGGTATCGAATCGTTTCGCACCCAACTAGCCAACATGCAGCAAAAAACTGGCGTCGTTAGCGAAGCAGCGGAGAGCGAAGCAACGGAGAGCGAATCGGCTGAGCAGCCAGTCGGGAATTGAGAATCGACGTTGGTATCCGTTGGCAGGAGCCAACGGTTGGTGCTGTAAAAAACCGCCATCTTCCGCCCGCGTCTGTTGTCTTTTCTGGAGAGTCGCGTGTTACGCATCGGGGCTGAGCTCGAAGATGGCTTCGATCTCGACCGCGATTCCGCCTGGCAAGGCTGAGGTGCCCAGCGCACTGCGGGCCGCGATGCCGTGCTCATCGCCAAAGACGTCTCGCATGAGTTCGCTGAAACCATTGATCACCGCGGGCTGATCAGCGTACTCGGGCGTCGAACGAACCAATCCCAAGGTTTTTACTAACCGGGCGACACGATCGAGCGAACCCAAGTTAGCACGCAAAGTGGCGAGCATAGCCAAGCCTGTTTGACGAGCTGCTTGGTAGCCGCTCTTCAGGTCCATGTCGTCACCTAGGCGACCTGTGGTGAGCGAACCGTCGGAAAGCAGCGGACCATGTCCTGAGAGATATGCCAAGTTGTCAACGACAATCAGCGGACGATAAACGCCCATTGCCTTTGGGGCGGGGGGAAGTTCGAGCTTCAGCTCTGCAAAACGTGTTTCGTGATTCATTGAGAGTTTTCCTGTGAGGAAGTTTAAGGCGAGCGGCAGATAGGAATATACCAACCTGGCGAAAATCGAGGAACTAGGATCGAGGATCTAGGGGCTAGTGCAGCGGACGAAAGCCCTCATTTCCCGAACTCCTAAATCCTAGCCCCTACCCCCTGCTCCTACGTCTTTCGCCGAGTTGTCATTGGTAAATTCTCATCTGCCGCTCGCCTAACTACCGTAGACCTGTTTCGGATCGAATATGCGAGTTCCAACCACTTTGAGTTCTCCCTGCTCCCACTGCCGATAAAAGCAAGACTGGTAGCCGTTGTGACATGCGGCACCGCCGATTTGCTCGACTTTCAGCAAAATGGTGTCCTCGTCGCAGTCGAGGAAAATTTCCTTCACACGCTGAATATTGCCACTTTGTTCGCCCTTTTTCCAGAACCGATTTCGGCTTCGGCTAAAGTAGACCGCTTCGCCCGTGGCGAGCGTCTGTTGCCAGGCTGCCTGATTCATGTAAGCGAGCATGAGAACTTGCCCGCTGTTCACGTCTTGGGCAACGACGGGCAGCAATTGTTCGGGGGTCTTAAAATTTGGAGTGTTAGCCACTGGTTTTTACTCTTGCTCGAGGCTGCGGATGCCTAACCAATAGCATACTGGCATGTCGAGGGTTTGGCCACTTGCCGAGCCTATCTCAAACGGAATGACTGGAGCGACAGGTAGTTTTGGAGCAACTGATACTATTTGCCGACTACTTCAGTACAGATCGCAGAAACACCGATCTATCAAATGTTGTGTGCATCATTCCGTTATTCGGAATCCCCCCCCAGGGAGTCAATTCGTTGAAACAGCAACTGACCGTCGTACTGCCGATGTATAACTGCGAACGTCAGATACGTACTTCGGTATTAGATGTTCTGGAAATCGCGCACTCGATTTCTGCACTAATCGAAGTGGTAGTCGTCGATGATGGTTCGACGGACGAAACTTACGAGAGCGCCTGCGAGTTGGCTCGGATCTATCCTCAAGTTAAAGTTTTGCGTCAGCAGGTTCACCAAGGTTTGAGTGCGGCGATGGAGATGGTTGGTCGTCGGCTATCGGTGGATAGAGTGGTGGTTCACGATGGGGTGTCCCCGATCGACTGCTTTGAACTGAAAACTTTGTTGCAGATGGATCGCCAGCCTGACACGAGCCCGCGTCAAAGTGTGGTGCGGCAAACCGCAACTACCAATTTGGTAGGCTCACGACGGTTTTCTTCTGTTCGAACCGTTCATCAATCGATGGAGCATGCCCACCGCCGTGTGACAGGATTTCGCTGGATGCAACTAGAAAAACCCATGATACCGCGTCGCCGTGCCATCAGCGCACCGCCTTTGCCGATAAGTGTTCCCAGCAACATGTCGATTATGCCAACAGGAATGATGCCGACAGTATAGCATGGCAGCGAACCATGCTTGCGCTTGTTGAAATTGTGCTACTACTAGCATGATGTCCTTGAGATTTTCTAATTCGCTTGCGCTGAGAGCTAGTCTCGCGTTTTGAGCCCCAACGCTAGTCTGCAATATCTTCTCTCCTAGGTTTACGCGCGAAGAAAGCTCGTTCGATATTTCATATCGATAGCTAGTCTCATCAGTTTTCTACGTTGTCTATGCCTCGTCTAGGCCTCGTCAATGCGTCGAAACGGTAAGTGTCCAGAACTACTACTCGTCGAACGACAGAGGCGATCTGCATCGCAGAGAAATCCTTGTTTCTTCGGGTCGCTGTGGACTGAGACCCTTCTGTTGGCGGGTAGTAATCCCCGCAATTTTTGGTGTTATCCGCAGGATTAGGAAGAAAGGTCTTGCCAACGGGTTGTACCGAGTTTATTATTCTTCAAGTGTCTTACTCATCAGAGGGGGAGTATCAACAAGTAAATTGGCTATTGCCTGGGCTAGAACCCTTCTTGGCTGACGGGTTTGGCAAGTAGCCAACACATCGCAACTTATGGGCACTGATTGCCGTTTGTTGCGTCTTATCTTTTCGTCTGTTGTTTGCCTACTGCTTTTGGAACTGAAACGGAACCAGTTCCGCGGCGTTTTGATCGGTGCTTTGTCAAATTTAACTTTTTTAAGTTGACAAATCACGCGTGTCATACGCTGAAACTTTTTCATAGGTCTATCTCTTCTATTCTCATCCATTCGTTGGCAGTGCAACAACTGCTCTGACGGGGAGACGCTAGCCATGAATCCAGTCAATCTCGAAAATCGTGTCATGAACGGGACTTATCGCCCTAAAACAAACGGTACGGTACCCTCCAGCAAAAGCAGTCTGTCGCTGCAGAAAGACAACGGTACGGCAATATCGAGTACCTATGGGTCACGTCCCTTCGCGTCTAACACAAACGAGGCTAACACAAACGGTGTGCTTCCTGAATCAAATGGTGTTGCTGCGTCTGAACCTGAGGTGAACTGCGCCAAGGCACCTACCGAGTTGCATCGTATTAGTGAAGTACGCATACAACAGGGGGCTTCCTTGCGTTCGGTCTCGCGCAAATTGAATTTATCTGTTCAAGAGGTTCGCGACCAGGAGAACAGTACGACCGACTTGAGCATTACCGATTTGCTCAAATGGCAAGAAGTTCTCGAAGTTCCCTTGGCAGATTTACTTATCGATTCAGAGGGACCGCTTTCGGAGCCGGTCTGTGAACGTGCCCGTATGCTGAGGATCATGAAAACTGCTAAGGCAATCCATGAAGGGGCGCATAACCGTTCGATAGTGCGTCTTGCCAATATGTTGATTGATCAACTCGTTGAAATCATGCCGGAACTTTCGGATGTGTCTGCCTGGCATACTGTCGGACAACGTCGTACTCAAGAAGAAGTGGGCAGGATTGTTGAGAGGTCGATCCCCGACAATTTCTTTACTGACTCGAATGGCTGAGACTTGGAAATGGGCGGCCTTCGGAACTGCCTTGAAGACTAGGGATTGTACCCCCTAATTTTTGGGCATCCGATGTAAAAGTCGGGCTTAGTTTGTGCCCAACGCCAGCGGGGTGCTGTTGTCTTGACCGCGGCGAGGTTTTCTTGCTCTTCGTATCACGAGAGATAGTAGCGTTAGCAGAACAACCGCCAACCCGACCACACTGGGAGCTAAGAAGAGCCACCAGAGTAGTCCGCAAACTGCTGCTACCAGATGGGGTTGATTGCAGAACCGGAGGTGCCAATCTGGTTTGGCTTCTAAGTACCTTACGAGCACGAATCCTCCCACGACAATCGCTCCGGAAAGGAACCACATCTGGGGCTTGCCAGCAGCGGTCGACTGAGCTGCCAAGACCAGTTGGCCCTTCGGGTTGCTCATGAAATGGGCCTCAGCACTTGCAGCAAAAGGTCCGACAGACAGAGGAGATGGTCGGAAATGAAGTGCTGGAGGGTAAGTAGATCGGAGCGTTTGTTTCTTCTCTTACTGTACGAGTCTCCTAGCTTGCTAGTCAGTGTGGGCCAAACACTCGCTTGCCCCTCATCCAGGGGACTGCTACCCAGCGGAGTAGGTGATAGTTCTTGGACTGAATCGTCGGAGAGTTCGTGGGTGCGCCATTTTTCCCAAGAGAGTTGCGTGTCGCGTTGCCATGAGCGAAACCATGATCGGCCTTCAGAAATCGGTAGTTCCATCGCCAGCATTCGCGAGTCGTTGAGAGTTTCGAGCGGGAGTTGATGCGCCGACCTGGCAAACTGTTCTGCTTGTAAGGGAATTCCGACGAGAGGACTTCCTAACTGCAAGCTTCCTACAGGCCGAATCTGCCAATACGTCAGTGGGAGGGGCAGCGGTTGATCGCCAATTAAAACTTCGGGCGGAGTGAGTCGGACGGTCTGAAGGGTCATGGGTGAGAGGACCTGATAAACTGCCTTAATCTTGCGAGGTAGAAATGGCGGCCCCAGCGGGATACGCCAATCTCGATCGCTTATGCTTTCGCGTCTTACCCGGCTATCGCCGACTACAAGTTGCTTGAGCTGTGCACCTTCAGGGAGGCGTAACGAGCAATGTGTCGCGCGACCAGGTTGTAAGACTAACTCTGCGGTGGCCGAAAGATTTCCTGCCTGGTCGAGTGTTCCCGAGATAAAAGCGTATCTCAAATCGGCTTTTTGCAACGGCCCTTGATAAGAACGTTCTTGAGCAAAGAACTTCGGTTTTTCGATAAGGAACGAGCGGCTGTTTTCTGGAGCGTCTGCAAAACGACTTAAGCTTTTGGGGAGGGCGCTCGATTTGAGGCCAATCCAATTCCACTCAACGAGGTGTTCGCCAGCGCGTTTGGGCAGGAGCAAGTATCGACTGCTTCGAGTCGAACCGATCAAACGTAGATGGGGGACTTCCAGTCGCTGATTGGGTGGCAAGTCGAGTTCGCCGGTGACATGCATGGCGAAAGTTTTTCTCGCGGCAATTGGTTTCGAGAGCAAGAAAGTTATTTGTCTCCCTGAGACCGTCTCTTGAACATCGCCTTCAAAGCCGAGACCTGCTGGCTCAAGGCGGTAAGGGGGGCGGAAACCGTTTGGAACAGCCAACGTTACCTGGCTGAGCACTCCCTTTTGAACGTGGATAGCGCTGTGCAGTGTTGCGGTCCAGCCGTTCGAATCTTGCGAGATTGTTGTAAGAGTGTCCGTGGCGAATTGTTGCTCGTTCTTTTCAATTCGAAAGGTCGCCATGTTCTTGGGACCTGAAGCACGCCAAGTCCAGCGACCGACAGGAATGTTCTTCCGACCACGAACCATGTTTTTGGAATCTTCGCTGGAAGAAATTTTGTTGGGATCGACCCAATTGACAAGGACATCGGATTCGCGAGTCAGATCAACATGGATATCGCTACGCTCGTTATCGACGAGCGATATCGCAGGCAAAGTGAATTCGCCTGCTTTTGAAACATCGATATGTCCACGTACAGATATCACATGAGGACCCTTGAGAGGCTGCTCGAGAAAGAGGCTGACCTGCGACTTATGGACGCGACTCCAACGTACCGCCACGGGGTCCATTTCGGGGCGACGACTTACGGAAATGTCTTCTATCGTGAGCTGGGCAGGGATCCACAAGCGATGTGTGAGCCAGTTGCCGACGATTTCGTCGACATCAGCCTCGTATTCGATATGTACATGTTGTAGTTCGCAATGGACCCGCATGATCTGCTGTACAGACATCGATTTGGGGCTGGGCCAGATTCGCAGAGAACCTCTTGGAAATTCATTTGTCTGTGAGTAAGCAAACAAAGGAGACTCGTTTGCTACCCCCCAGCGAGACGCAAATTGAGCAGCCGCAATGCTTTGGGCATCGTCTGCTAGGGTTTCTTCGTACGAGAGCCCTTGCGAGACGGAAACGGCAAACAAGGAACGAGTCGTCGTAGCGCCTTGGATCCGGATTTGGGGATAGAAAACGCGTCCCAGTGAGCTTTTTCGTTGCACTTCGAACAGGAGCGGCAAAATGGTCTTTGCCTCCAGGTTCGGCTTGAGCTTCAGCCTTAGCAAGCTGGGGTTTTCCTGCACGGGTTCACTCCGTTCAATTGGAGAGGACTCATTCTGGGGCAAGAGCCTGAGCTCGGGTGAAACTGCCAGCAACAACTCTTCAGGTGCCTGGGCAGGATGGTTAATGCGAATTTGGACATTCAGTCGTACCGTTGAGGGGCTTACGTGCAGCCAGGCCAACTGTTCCACTTTGCCTATCGAATCCGGCGGCTGACTATTTTGTGCTGTCGTCCAGTTCATCTGCAACTCGTCAGTAACCGAGAGAGGGGCTTGCCAACGTCTGGTCACCTGGTCGATATGGAGCTTCCCAGCGGAATTGATTTTCAGTTTGGAGACATTAGCAGGTACAGAAAAATCCATCCTAGAATTTGGCAATCGTGGCACATGCAACTTAAGATGCGCCTGGTTGGAATTCACGGTAACCACTGGCTTAAAGAACAATTCGAGGCGATGCGTGCCTTTCGCACCGAGATTGACTCGGCAGCCATTTCCATCCTGATTCCAAGTTAGCGAGACTGGAAATCCGTCGAGCCGGTGAGCGTCTTCCAACCACTGAGCTTCGTCGCGGCGAAATGGGAGATCGAGCTCGCTGTTCGAGCCAAAGCACTGCGATTCTAACGCGATAGACCAGACTTCTTCAGCGGCTGTAGTTCTGTGGGCACCGGAAGGCAGCTCACCACGATAGAGGGCTGAGACAAGCACACACCGGGCACCACCATGGACAGACTCTTCTGGAGTATTTTTCAATTCTTTAAGAAACGATTCTGGCAGGTAGACATCTTCGCCTTGAGGCTTACCTGTGGAATCGACAGGAATAAGGACTCGACGGAGGTGATTTTGCGCTGGTATTTTTGCCTCGCCAGACAAAGTATCTTTTTGCTCAGCGTTTGCTTGACTACAAATTAGAACCACTGCAAGTAGAACAACCAGAGCGGCTGCTCGTGTCGTCAGCTGAGTCGAGGGCTGGTCGGAAACGTTCCACGATATTTTTTTCAATGGGATTTGTAGAACCAATGCGGAGAGCAAACCCAATAAAATCGCCTGGGATCCTAATAACCATTCGGGCGAAGCAACCAAGCATGCTGCGACAAGGAACCCTGACAGTAGTACAAGCTTGTTGGCGTGCCGGGGAATGAGCCAGGTGCTCAGGATGAAAGTCAACAGCCAAATGACATGCCATTGAGCACGCTGCGCGGATTCGCGGTAGATGACAATCGGAAGTGGCATATCGACAAATTCAATTGTGGCAACACGATGTCCAACGTCGGAAAATAATGTGGTTGAATTTGTGTGCCAGGGAGGATCGATGAAAGTGGGTGAAGCGATCCAGGCGTCAACGCTTATAAGATCAGTCGTCACTGTGGCGTCAGTGACAGAGAAGAGTGGCCCGCGGTGAGTTAAATTTTCTAGTACCGCTTTGAGGTGCTCGGAACTCACCTTGAAAATGCCATGTTTGTTTGTCCGCTGCAACAGGTCGCTCCATTGGGCAATTCGCTTCTCTGTTGTTAAAAGAATTGAGTGAGGGCCGACTACGAAAGCGAGAGCACGGCTGGCCAACGGACTGGATTCGTCAACGGCGATTTTTTGTGAATCGGACGAGTGGTTCTCCGAGACGCCAGCACCCAGGGGCCAAGTTGCCGCTTGGATGCCTTGTTCCCGCAAGGCCTCGCGGTCGACGAGTAGCAGGTGTTTCGTAATGGTCTCGGCCGAAGCAGAATGCAGTAGTTGGCCCCATTGCTGCCGATTTCCTTCCCTGATTAGGCTTGCGATGGATTCAGAAAGCCTTACCGTCCGTTGCATGGGCCATTGTTTCTCGAGAGGAGTAGGCCATAACTTTCGCCAACTGTTGACGCGAAAAGGATTGAAAATCATTTGACCGGAAGCTCTCAAGAGCGGGCCAAAGAGGCGGGTCGTCCAGGTAAGTTGGTTATCAGTCGCGTTTGGGCTTGTACCGATCACGTATTGCTCAGGCATCCACGGGGTCCAACGCCCCAGGTTGACTTGAAACGAGCACTCAGGCAAAGGAGGCACGAGGGTCGTAGCGTGCTGGAGAGCCGGCCCGTGAAGAACGTATTTGATTTTGAGCGTAGGGTAGCGCCGGTTGTTATCGAAATGAAACCGACATTTTCCTTGGTCAGCAAGAACCTCTCTTGGCTCGAATTGTTCTTGATCTAGCCAGGCCTCTTGCAAAGCAGCCTGTGGGGGTAGCTGAATGTCAGCCCCGGTGGAGCCTGAGTTTTCCAAAAAATAGGTGGCGACAAAAATCGTCGTCCCGTCAGCCGCGTGAAACGATTGGTAGTCGGCCACCCAAGCAAAGAGGTTGACATTCTCTGGCTTGGTAGCCGTTCTGCTCACAATCAGCGATCGAGATTGCGCTGTGTGCCGGGTTTGATGGGCCCCCAGTCGATAACACCCAATCACGGGCAGTTGATGTTGCTGGTCGGTCGGAATTTCTGGCTGAGCGAGGGGCGTCCAGAGCCGGTCGTCGATCTCAACGCCATCGAGCGGACCGCTAATAACCACTTGGCCTCGCCAATCAGATGCCTCGGAAAGAGAAAGTAAGTTACACGGCTGAGTTTCAGTTGCAGGAGTTGAGTATTGCGTTTGTAGGCTGAAGGGTCCCTCGACTACGACAGGCAACTGCAAGCGGTATGTGACGGGAGTCGTGGCCGCGTCTGATGCGTCGGGCAGGTCAGTTTCTTCGTCGGAGCTTTGATCTATAAGCGTGGCAACAACTCCGCCACGATGGCCGACAAGTTTCCACTTTGCCGTGTCAGGTAGTGGCAGGTCAAACTGAACGAGAATTTCGGAGACTACGCCAGAGATAGGGCTGCAATCCAAGCGATAATGGTGTTCGAGAGTGTTGGGCAACACGCGGACGTCGACGTTCACTTCGGCATGGTACCGATCGGATCGCGATTGTAGTTTGACAAGTGCTTGTTCGTCTAAATGTTCAAGGTCTAGCAAGACGCCATCGCCCAGGTCGGGCATGAGAGTGGCGTCGCTCTCGTCAATCAACTCGGCAGCCAGCCGCGAATGATCGAGGCCATAGAGCAATTCCATCTGTCCCCTTTGCCGGCTGCGGAGCAGTAACAATCTGCGTACAGGTCGGCCCGTGAGAAAACGCAACGGAGAAAGCTCCTTGGTTCTTGCTGGTAGGAGAGGTCCTGCTTGCTGTACACTCGAATCGATTTCCAATCTGAAAGGACTACCGGGAAGAATGGGTTCGTTGAGTTGGATACGCAGCAGTTTTTTGCCTTCGTCTTCAACAATGTGCCACTCCTCCAGAGCGGAAGAGGGATCGGATTTTACCGCTTCGATCGACCAATTTGGAGAGACGGATGCTTCGATCTGAAAGCTGGGCCGACCTTGGCAGCTAAATTCTGCAACCGTCCGAGCTGTCGATTCGTTTGAAATCTGGGTCCCACTTTCCGTATCTTGCGGATCAATGTCGATGGTCGTCGCGGTTCGGACTTGCAACTGCGAACGACGGCGTCCGATGAAGACCTCCACCGAAGCGTCTTCGGACCATTCTTGTACTTGAAACACTTCTTCTTCTGCCGCTGCTGATTGCTGCTGGCTTAGGCCCTTAATGTGTTGCAACGAGGCCAGTCGAGGGTTCATCGATTGGAGCTCTAGCTTCGGAGAAACTACCAAACGGGCCGTGCCTTCGGTCCAGGACACCTCCCTAGGACGAAGTACGGGAAGTTGCCATGTCTGATCAAACTGCATTTGAGCGATACAGCGAATTTCCATAGAAAGTGGCAATCGCGATAGGCTGTGATTGACGACCAATCGTGTACCGTCCGAATTGTCGTCTAGGCGCCAGGAAACCGCCTGTTGGTTCACTTCTACAGAAACAATCTTTGCGCCACTAGAAATATCGATGACGAAGTCGCCAGAGTAAGCTCCAACGGCACCGAACTGGAATGAAGTGAGAAAGGACAACCCCTCTGGTTCTAAGCGGTAGGAAGTCGACCGGGCAACCTGAGGCAAGAGTTTTTGCGTTGAAGTTTGTGACTTCCTGAGCACTTTCAGCGAGTGTGAATCGATGGGGGCGAGCTGGAACCAGTAGCGGGTTTTGCCATCGGCTAAATCTTCGGTGCGGAACAATTCGCCGGAATTGAGAGCCGCGGTATGGTTTTTAGGTAATACCAACGCCAACACCTGAGGCACCGCAATCGGGGTCTTCAGTAAGAAATCCATGCTCGATGAGCTTGATGCTCTCGCTCGAAGTTGCCATTGAAGCCGCAGCGTATCGGACTGGCTCACAAAAACTCCAAGACCGTGGACTTCGTCATTACCCTGCCAGATACCGATTTCCGCCTGTACCGAATCATCGCGGTTCCAAGTTGCAGAAGTGACCGCCAAATTCAACGGCGAAAGAGATAGCAAGCGGGGGCGTTCAGAAGAATTTAGCACGATGAGCTCGGCATTCCCTACAAGAACTTGGCCGTCAACAAGTTCTGCATTGTATGTGCCCCCTGCCAGCCGAACGGTTGTTGCCTCGTTGGAAGTACTGGGTTCGCTTTTCTCTTGGATCAGACGTTTGAATTCCGATTGCGAAATTGGCAGGTAGTGTTCCTTGCCGATAGGCCACTGGGCTGGCGAATCGATGGGAACGAAAATGCGGCGATAGTCAAATGCTCTCGAGTGTTCGGCACTTGATTCTGCTCCGCCGGCACGGATTCCGGGGAGAGCTAGAATCCAGGCAAAAGACATGGCCAAGAAAAGTCGGTTGAACTTAGACTTTCTTTTCATGATACGGACCGGCCGGCTTGGATTGAGGTGGTTTCAGATTCCTCATCAAATGGCGTAGCTGGCTGGCCGTGGATCCAAGATTCTGTCACTGCGGTGGAAGCAGATTTGGCCGTCGGGGCAAGGACATACTCTGGCCGGGCTGGGCTGGCAAATACTTTTTGCAGCAGGATTGCCGCGAGTGTCATCGCTCCACCCCAGAAAATGGACTGCACCAAGAGCAACGAGAGTTCTGGGTAACTGAATACGCCTGCCGTAAGCATCAAGGCTAACAAGAGCCAAAATAAGACAGATTTTGCTACCGCGGTGTGGATTAACAACATTCCGAAGCCAAAAGCTGCCAAGATGCACGTCGTGATCAGCAACCAGTGTGAAACTACTAGCACGTTGACTTCGCGGGGAATGTCGAATCCGCTGTACAAATACTGATTCGCCGACATCGGGGGTTCCGGCGCGGTAGCAGCGCCGGTCGAGTATTCCAGCTCTGGCTGGTAGCGAGTTGGTTGGCGGCCCCAACGGCCATTGTTCCAACCAATTTCATATTCTGCAGCAAATTGGTCAGGAGCGTTGGCTACGTGCCAACCCCGAGGCAGCACGAGCTGCCAATAGACATGCCCGATGTCCGAACGACATTCCAGACGAGGCAAACCGACGTTTAAGCTACCCCACCCAGAGAGTCTCGTACCGAGCTGGTAACGGAGCTCCAACGTGTGTCTCTCGCTCCGCTGACTTGTTGTTGGTATCTGCACCGCAACTCTGCTGTTGGTCAACCATTTGAAATCGGTGGGTGCGCCGTCCAAGAGGACTTCAATATTTGGGTTTCGTAGGTTTGGCGGTAATTGCGAGATGACCGTCTGCTGGGAGGTTCGAAAAAGAAAGGCAGCTCGAAGTTGTTGCCGCTCACCGACGATCCAAGTCTGCAGCCAAGCGTTCTCGAGTGTTGGCAACTCGATGTCCTCGGTCGACTCGATCTGCAAAAAGAGCGGAATCGATGCCGGCTTGCCGTTGCCTTTCATCTGGAGCGACGTAGTTTGAAGTGAGGTTGTGCTGGTCTCGTCGGCCTCGCTTTCCGTTCTGGCGCTCCAGGGGCCCTCATCAGCAGTCTGGTTGAGAGTGGCACGAATGGGCTTCGCCGCATGGACTCCGGCAAGATTAGTCTGAACATGGTCATCAGGTGAAAGCAGCGGCAACACCAGGGGCGACATCGCTTCGGTTGCCAAATCGGGGCAGGGGATTTCGTAGGAGAGATCAAGCTGAAAATTGTTTTGTCGAGGGCGCGGAAGAGAAACCCGCAGTTGCCGCACCGCCACGAGGGACGACTCCGAGGCGGCACCGTTTTCGCCGTGGGGAAGTTCTTCGCTAAAACTAAAAATCCCCAGGTTGAACTGCAGGTCTTCTCCTTCTAGTTGCACCTTGATTGAGTCGTTGTTCCAAAGGGGTTCAGGGATTCGGAGCAGCAGTAGCGAAGTGGGGCGATATTTCACTTTGTACTTTAACTGTTGCAGGACGTGAACCGTTTGTTGATTGACGTCGACTCGTGTTTCGACATCGACGGCCACCTGACGTTCGCGGAGCTTGATTTCTGCGCTGAGGGCAGCGCGTGGTAGGAACGTACGCAAGTAGAGCGTGTCTTGATTGACGTCCCTCTCTTCTTCCGCGGCATCGTTATCTTGAGCCTTTGCGATATTGGTGACCACGCTGACACCCTCGGTAGCAATAATGGTCGGGGTGACCTGCAACGAAGGGTCAGCCTTAACACTTAATTGACCAGGAAGCACAAACGCCTCCTGGGCCGCTGGCAGCGGTATTGTTTGATGCCCGAGCGGTACACTTCGGCGGACGGTCATACTAAGACGAAGCCGCTCCATGTCTGGGTTGACCAAGGGCAACACGAGCAGTCCACCCGGCTTTTCGAAAATTTTCTCCTCATCAACCGCTCCAGCCGATTCGATCGGACTGTCGCTCAGTTCCCAACCTCTCATGTCAATGCGCACAGCAAAGGTCTTCGCTCCAGCAAACTGATACTCGAACAGGACTTTGAGATTTGCCTCGCCCTGCTTTAATTGCATTTCGTACTGTGGTTTGACATTAACCCGCAACTGCCGTTCAAGCGTGTGAGCCTCCAAAGTCCAGGGGAAGCGAGTGTAAGCAAAATTTGATAAAGGAGTGCTGGTTTGATTCAACTGTGAATTTTCTTGCGTTGGAGTTTGTTCGATATCACCCGTCAAATCAAAGTAGGCTTGCAACTGTTCATCGACATAGAGGGCCAAGCTGCCGGACTGCCTGAATGCATTGAGCACCTCAAATCCGGTGACTCGATAGGGTGGACCTGCCTCGTTTTCGGAATCACCACTGACATGAGATTGCTCGGCAGAGAGCCGTAAGGTCCACAGCTCGCTACGCGGTTCAGATAATACGATCTCAACGATATCGCCACGCTCTGGATTAAGCGTTTGTTCAACGACCTGGTATTCGTCAAATAAATTCTCACCTGTCAGCTTAGCTCCAACGGGAAGTCGAACTCGCAGGCGTTCCAAGGGATCTCCGTAGCTATTGATTTTCAACTCAGCCTCGTACGAGACGCGGCGACGATCGATCTGGACGGTCAATTGCCCCACCGCCTCGACGGCTGTGGTACCCGACTGCTCTTTCTGCTCAGTAGACAGCCACTGCAGCCGCAAAGGTTGAGCTTGTCCGATCAGACGTACTTGGTACCTCCGTCTTTGGAGGCGGCGGTACTTACTTCGATGCCAGGCGAAGCTTCGAAGCGGGCATCGGCAATCGGCACTTCGAGCACAAACTCCGATGTGGCTGCGCGAGGCAGCTTAAGCTCTAAGCCCGGGTTGGTCGGGGCTAACTTCAGTTTCGATAAACCTTGTAGCTTCAAAGTGCGGGCCTTGCCGGACTCGCTCTTCAGCCACAAGACGTAGCCTGCTCGCTTCACATCGAAGATTAAACATTCTTCGTCCGTCTGACCTTCAATCTCCCACTGCTGAACTATTAGTGCCGGAAGCTCCAACAGGATATCGATCCAGCCGTCGACTCGAGGAAGGATTTCCAACTCGAGTTGCAGATTCGCGTGGGAGTCGTTCGCCGTGCCCGACACCCGAATCGAGTCGAGCAGGTACTTAGGCGGACTGGTTTCTCCTGCATTGTCTATTTGTTGCCAAGCCTTTAAGAAATCTTCGTAGCGAAAGCCGAGTACTTTACGGAGCTTTCCACTTTCGTCGGGCAGCAGGTAGATGTCTGGTCCGGAGGAAGTGGGCTCACCCTCGGCTTCCCAGGGCTTGGCAACCCCGGTGGCTGCTTCCTTTGCCGGATCAACTTGTGATAACGCAGGTGGATCGCTACCCAGCTCGCCATCTGCCACTTGTGCCATGGCAGGGACGCGCAGGGCAAGAGTTGCGTAGATCGCAAGCAAGCAGAGGTATAAAAAGAGGAGACGCACAGCGAAACCAGAAGCTAAGGCAGGAGGTCAGAAGCAGTAGCAAGAAGGAGAAGCCACTCAGGCAAATGACGAATTCTAAAATACCCAAATCCGAAAAAACCCAACGTGAGAACCGCGAGTAATTGCATGAAATACGGTATTTCTCGTTTCGTCATTTGGGGCCACTTTTCGATGTATTGGGCGTCATTCGTGCTTTGCCTCACTCCTATTATCCTACGCCGGTGGTCAATCGTCAAAAAGCAAATCGGCAATAAATGCTTGTTTTTCAAGTCTGAATTGGTGTCCAAGACGCTAAGTACCAGTAATCAAGGGTTGTAACGCGTCGTAGAGTAGGCGAGTTGAGGCGGTCGAGTAATTTCCTTTTGCCAACTGAAATTCCTCTCCACAGCTCGCTGTAGCCACTCCTCCGGCCTCCAGCACAAGAAGAACGCCAGCGGCCGAGTCCCAAGGATGGATAGAATGGGCCCAATGCGCGTCGAGCCGCCCACAGGCCACGTAGGCTAAATTAAGAGCCGCCGACCCCGTTCGGCGAACGGCTTGGCAGAGCGGTGCGACATTCAAGAAAGCTTGGAAGTCGGGGTCGTTAACCTGGGGGATTGGGGGAAAGCTTACCGCCAGTAGGGCTTGCTGCAGGACCGTCGTATTGCTGGTAGTTAATCGACTACCATTGAGCCAGCTACCCTGCCCTAAACCGGTTTGGAAACATTCTTCCCTTATCGGGTCGAAAACTGTCCCGGCAACCAGCTTCCCCTCTTTTGCGACAGCCACAGAAACTGCGAAAAAAGGGTAATCGTGAACATAGTTGGTCGTTCCGTCCAGCGGATCGACGACCCAACAATAGGGCTGATCTAGCTGTTCAATATGTGGACCTTCTTCTCCGAGAAAGCCGTGATCGGGGAACTGCTGCCGCACTACCGTCTCAATTGCCTGTTGAGAGGCTAAATCTGCGTCGGTGACCAGATCGCGTGCTGATTTTTCCCGTGTCGAGAACCGGCCTCGCCAATCCATCAGTTCCCGCGCTCCCGCGCGAGCGGCAGCTTCGCAAGTCTCCATCAACTGAGTAACCTCTGACATCATTTTTTCTCCATTCTCCAGGTGCCCATCGAGACGTGGGACGAATGCCGTAAAGTCTTATACGTTAAGCAATAACGTCAATTACAGCAAAAAATGCGAGCGACTGCTATCAGATTTTTCTAAAAGAAGTTGGTCAGAAAGCTGGACATGGGCAGCAAAATGAGTATGATCATTACTGAGACAGAGTGCTGAGGCTACTAGTGGTTTGCCGGCATTTTCCGTTCGCTGATTTGCGAAAGGCAATTGCCTAATCTCTATTATCCCCCCCACGGTGAACCAATTGGCCTCTTCTCTGTTCCGGCCCCGTCAGACACTTCGGTGTTCGGCGGGGTTTTTTATTGCGCTAGTCATGGCCTGCTGACGAAGATCCGCTGAACTTAATTGCCCAAGAAAAGGCGAACGAACCGGCGATGAGTGAGAAAATGCAAACTGCATCGGATTCTGCGATCTGGAAACTAATCGCGAAAACTGCCGAACTACGTACTTCGCAACTTGGCGGACAGATCGATTTACGAAACTCGTTACGGGGTTTGCACAAATTGACCTACTGCGGTACGGCTATTGAGGGTTCGGTTCTTGGCGTGGCGACGGGTGAGGCATCGGTCGGCGAAGGCACTAGCGTGGTAGAAGCTTTTGTGCGGGGCGACGATTTGGTTGCGACTTATCGGGTTGCTGGCGAGGAAGCGTTTTCTCTGCAAGTCTATTGGACGGTTACGTCCTATGAAAACCGTGTCGTTGTCATCGATACGTTGCTTTCGCTGGAAACGCCGTTACTTGAGAGTTTTCCGAAAGTGATTGTGAAGTCCGAACTCCCAAGCGTCGAAGTTTTACAGCCAGACGAAGGCCGTGAAGTTCTTATCTTGCGAAGTGTTGACAACGATTGGAGCTATGCCGAAATGGCGCATCCCGCGGAACCGGGCGATTTACGAATCGATGAAAAAGGCGTCATCCAAAGAAGCCTCGGAGGCGCGTTCCTAGAAAAAGGCGTTGTCCGCCGCTTACGGCTTCGTGGAGTTTTCTTACCGCGAAAAAATGATCTTCAACTCGCCTCGGAGTGCTTGGCAGAACTTGTCGCCGAAGCTCCACCACTCACGGCATAGGGTGCCGACCAGCTTGAGGTTTTGAATACGGGACCAGTTTTGGGTCATCCATCTCGACATAAGTGCTTAGGCCGTGATCTGCCTTGCTGGAGTCCCAAAAACGTTCGTTTAGGGACACGCGAAGCTGCGTCGGACGATGAATTCAAAGCAGGTTAGCTCGCAGCCATTGCCGATTACGGGTGATTTTAGATGTAAAGTATTTAGAAATGAAAACTATTGGCTCCGTACTCTTTCTCGGTTTCTTGTCGTTCATTGCACCTACCGTGCATGCGGATAACGAACCGACAACGAAGACTCTAGTCACGCCTGAAATGACCACCCAGGAGCCCGCTGCTGGTCTACGAGTTCGTCAGGTCGCGCCGGAGTACCAAGGTACCGAAGTTTACCACGCCTTGTATCTGCCCCTGGATTGGAAGCCCGGCGGTAATTACTCGGTGATCGTTGAATACACAGGCAACCAAAGCGCCAAGTGTGGTTCGACCGGCAAAGTCAAAGACGCGAATCTTGGCTACGGTCTCACTGGCGGTAAAGAGTTCATTTGGGTCTCGATGCCTTACATTGAGAAAGGCGGCCAAAAGAACACGGTCATATGGTGGGGCGACAAACAAGCGACAGTCGACTATTGCAAAATCAATGTTCCCAGAATCTGCAAGCAGTTTGGCGGCAATCCCAAGAGTGTTTTTATCTGCGGCTTTTCACGCGGGGCGATTGGGGCCAGTTACATTGGTCTGGCTGATGACGATATCGCAGCATTGTGGAAGGGCATGTTCACGCACGACCATTTCGATGGAGACAGACCATGGGGTTACTCCGAGAGCGATCGAAAGTCGGCGCTTATACGTTTGGCTCGATTGAAAGGCAGGCCAGTACTGGCAAGCGGTAGTGCAAACGATTTTCTGCGCGATCATCAGGAACTGGCGAAGTTTACATTCCTTCGACCGCCCGTGGCCAAGATTTTCAAGATTCCTGACGGAAAGGTGATTCACCCTCACACCGATTTGTGGATGCACCGTGAAAGTAAGTATCGTGAACAGGCCCGCCAATGGCTGAACGAGCACAAGTAGTCCTGGAACTTGAACGACTCGTGAGATGCATAACAAATCGCTCAACTGGAGCGGCGGTTCTTGTGCCCTGAATTTGATTCAGTCCACAGGATGGGTCACAGCGACGCGACGGCCACATCGGACGTGCGGATTCCTACTTGTGCCAAATCTGCACAGTGGGAAACACCTATGCTGCTTCGAGTGCCTTATTACACGGATCTGGCGCTACCCCGAAATAGGCTATCTAGCAACCAACTAAGGCAAAGCACGAATGACGCCCTTTTTCCAGAGATGGGCCCAATGACGAAACAAGAAATACAGTGTTTCAGGCAAAAACACGTGTAGCTCTAACGCCGCGTTTTTTCGGAGTTGGGTATTTTGGAATTCGTCATTTGCCTAAGGGGCTTGGCGAAGCTTGGGTTTGTTGGTGCTACGCGATGCACCATTGCTTGAGGGAAGCATGATGCCCGAGGCAGTGGCGATATCAGCCGACGAAATTAACTCGGCCAAGCCGGCCCCTGCCAATTCTGAGCCTGAAATGTAGCGACCCGGATTGATCCAGCCACTCATCAATTCGCGTGAGACGCCAAACAGATCGGCAAGCAACTCATCCATATTCTTTTCCAATTGGGCAAAATGCCGAGCCCACTCGGCCGCTTCCGACAAGCCGACGCTTTCCTCGCTCTGCCACTTCATGGGATGAAACAGCAATATGCTATAAGCGGTGACCATCCGGCGTTCGCAAGCGGCAAAAGGCCAAAGGGCGGCCGAGGAACACTCGCCCGTAACGATGCCGGTCGCTCGTAATCCTCGGAGACGAATCAGCGTCATCAGCGCCATGGCACAGTAGGGGCTACCGCCGGGGGAGTCGAAGTAGAGCGTACAGGCACTGCCCGGCTCGACGTCTAACAACTGGTTCGTAAGTTCTGACTCGTGCTCGGTAAGATCACCCGTGATGGCGATCTCGGGGATTCGTTCTTCAAGTTCACTCATTGCTAGGAAACTCGCATGTGGCGTCCGGAGAGAAGATATCCTCCCATTGTAAGGGGATTACGTAATTGGCACCAGTTTTTGATGGCCAAGATGCGGGAAATTGTCGTCGGCGCTCCCCTATAAGCCGGTTAACCGCACCTGCAGGGCGTATTTGGCGAATAGGCTGCCAAGAATGGCTGGGAAAGGTAGAATCGCGGGCCGCTGATCGCCTTCCCAGCGAATGAATGTATGAATAGAAAAATAGAGCTGCTCCACAGACTCGCTTGGAAGCCCAGGGATTGCAATCCCTGGGCTTTTCACGGTCTTGTCTACTTGAAAGCCGAAACTCATGGGATATCGCAATTTACGTCATTGTGTCGAAGATTTAGAACGCAATGGCGAGCTTCTGAGGATTCAACAACCGATAGATGCGGAGCTGGAAGCTGCTAGCATCCAGCGTCGAGTCAGCGCCGCGGGGGGGCCGGCGCTGCTATTTACCGATGTTAGCAACTGCCACTTTCCGATGGTGAGCAATTTGTTCGGCACGATGGATCGTGTGAGGCTGATGTTTCGCGATGGACTGGGAGCGGTTAAGCAGTTAGTTGAACTGAAGCAGCAACCCCAAAGTTTTTTCAAGCGACCTTGGCGTTATCTTGGCACGCCACGTAGTGCGCTGACGATGCTGCCCGCGTGCGTCAAGCACGGTTCGGTGATGGCCAATCAAACAACGATTGCAGACCTACCACAGTTAAAATGTTGGCCTCAGGATGGGGGTGCATTCATCACCTTGCCGCAAGTTTACACTGAAGACTTGTCTCATCCAGGGCTCCGCCGTTCGAATCTTGGCATGTATCGCGTACAGCTTTCCGGTCAGTCGTATGCACCGAACGAGGAAGTCGGTCTGCACTATCAGATCCACCGCTCGATAGGCGTGCATCATGCAGCAGCAATTCGCGCGGGAAAACCCTTTCGGGTGAACATCTTTGTTGGCGGGCCGCCATCGATGACCGTCGCTGCCGTGATGCCGCTGCCCGAGGGGATGAGCGAATTGACTTTTGCGGGGGCGTTGGGACGTCGACGCGTGCGTATGATCGGGCGTCCAGGCGAATTGCCCATTCACGCCGACACCGATTTTTGCATTACTGGCGTAGTCGAGCCTGATCGCCTGCTGCCCGAGGGACCCTTTGGCGATCATCTGGGGTACTACAGCTTGGCACATCCGTTTCCAGTTCTGCGGGTTGAAAAAGTCTATCATCGCGACGAAGCCATTTGGCCTTTTACGGTTGTGGGTCGGCCTCCGCAAGAAGACAGCATGCTTGGGCAACTGATTCACGAGATTACCGGTCCGCTAATTCCTGAAGTGTTGCCGGGCGTGCATCGGATCCATGCCGTCGACGCAGCCGGCGTTCATCCGCTGCTGTTTGCCCTGGGTAGCGAACGTTATATGTCGTTCCTCGACGTGGAACGCCCGCAAGAACTGCTGACCCAGGCCAACGCGATCTTGGGGCAAGGGCAACTGTCGCTCGCCAAGTTTTTGCTGATTGCCGCGAAGCACGATGCACCACAACTCGACCTAAACGACGAAGCTGCGTTTTTGCGCCATATCCTTGAGCGGGCCGACTGGTCGCGCGATTTGCATTTTCATACCAACACGACTGTTGATACGCTCGACTACACCGGCACGGGACTCAATGCGGGCTCGAAAGTTGTGATCGCGGCGGTCGGTCCAAAACAATTTGAGCTTGTCCACTCGGTACCAGCAGATTTGCGATTGCCGGACGGTTTTAGAAATCCGCGTGTGGTGATGCCCGGGGTATTGGCGGTGGAAGGCCCTCGCTGTGCTGCTCCGTCGTTTGATTATGACGTTTCGGCTGAGACACGAGTCGAGGCACGCCGAGAAGTTGCAAACGTGATGGAGCGTTTTTGTGGGGAATTTGAGCGATCGAGTTCGATCAATGCTTTTCGTTGGGTGCTAGTGGTTGATGATAGTCAGTTTGTTGCAGAGTCTCTGCGGAATTTTCTGTGGGCCGTTTTTACTCGCACTGATCCGGCAAGCGATTTGTATGGCATCGACTCTTTCAGCGAAGAAAAGCATTGGGGCTGCCGAGGGGCTTTGGTATGGGATGCCCGAATTAAGCCACATCACGCCCCGCTGCTGGAAGAGGACCCCGATATTTCGCGGCGAGTCGAAGCGTTGGCCGCCCCCGGAGGCCCGTTGCACGGTATTTTCTGAGGGTGAATTGAAAGATCCTCTGTATGGCAGATTTTCAAATCCAGGTATGTTTGTATCCAGGTATGTTTGTAACTGGCAATCTTCACTTGAGCGCATGCCCTGCCGGGACGGTGGGACTAGGGCAAGCCATGAATGACGCCCTTTTCCAGAGATGGGCCCAATGACGAAGAAATTCCAAAGCACGAAATTCCAAAATAATGCGGTGATTTTCGCAGAAAGTAGTTTATCTGGGTTTCGGCTTGCTTTCGTCATTGGGCCATTTTTTAATGTGTTGGTCGGTACTCGTCATTTGCCTAGATGGCACGACCTTGGGGTCGGAATCGCTTGAGATCACATCCTTCAGAGAAACCACCTATGGCTCGAATAACTTTTCATGGGGCAGCACGAACCGTAACCGGTTCGAAATATCTGCTCGAAGCAGATGGTGCTAGCGTACTTGTCGATTGCGGTATGTTCCAAGGGATCAAGAAGCTGCGTGAGCGCAACTGGGAGCCGACGCCGTTTGATGTCGATTCGCTCGATGCGGTCGTGCTGACGCACGCGCATCTCGACCATACAGGTTATCTACCTCGCGTGGTGAAACAGGGGTATCACGGCAAGGTTTATTGCACACCTGCTACGGCCAACTTGACGGAGCTCATCTTGCTCGACTCGGCAAAGATCCAAATGTACGATGCGAAGTATGCGAACAAGAAAGGTTTTTCTAAACACAAACCGGCCCTACCACTCTACGATGCGGAAGATGTGGAGCAAACCGTCAAGCAGTTTCAAATCACTGCGCGTGGTAAATGGTTTCAAGCGGCCGGTCCGATTTGGATGCGATTTCACGATGCGGGCCACCTGTTGGGCTCGAACATGATCGAAGTCGAAATCCGCGAAAAGGACACGCCGTTGCGAATTCTTTTCTCGGGCGACGTCGGCCGCTACAATGGCCCGTTGTATCACGACCCCTCGCCCCCGACTGCTTGCGACTATCTCATTTGCGAGAGCACCTACGGCAATCGCGATCATCCCGACGTCGATCTCCTTGGCTCTCTGGAAAAAGTGGTGAATCGATCGGTCGAGCGCGGCGGGATCATGCTGATGGCTTCCTTTGCCATTGGCCGTGCCCAACAGTTGATCTACCTGATGCAGGTGCTGAAAAAAGAAAATCGCATCCCCGACTTGCCGATCTATCTCGACAGTCCAATGGCGTGTAAAGCGACCGGCATCTTCAAACAGTATCGCGAAGATCACGACCTGAGCGAAGGAGAACTCGACGAAGACCACCCGTTACTCGATGGCCCGCGAATCCATCTTTGCCGTTCGACCGACGAGTCGAAGGCGTTAAACCATCTCAAGGGTCCAGCAGTCATCATTTCTAGCAGCGGCATGATGACCGGAGGCCGGATTGTGCATCATCTTAAGAGGCGATTGTCGGGCGCAGAAAACACGATCGTCCTGGGCGGATACATGGCGATCGGCACCCGTGGTCGTCAGATTCAAGATGGGGCGAAAACGATTCGCATGCACGGCTTAGACATTGAAGTCAAGGCAGCCATCGAAGGCGTCTCAGGCCTCAGCGGTCACGCCGATCGATCGGATTTGCTGCGTTGGCTCGCTCCGCTCGCTGATCCACGTCAAGTATTTCTCACCCACGGCGAACCGGACAGCTCAGAAGCACTGGCTGAGGAGCTTCGCAGCTCGCGCGGCTGGAAAGTGCGTGTTCCCGACTTGGGTGAGACGCATGAGCTAGAATTGTAGGTAGCAATTAATTCGTAGGGGGGGCACCGCCCACCAATTTTACACGCCAAGTTCCTGGTGGGCAGTGCCCACCCTACCACTCTCAGCAATTAGCAAATACAGGATAGTTTTCAATGGAAATGAAAAAAGAGGTCGAGGCAAATCGTCGGGCTATTCTCGACTCCCATAGCTATCGGTTGGCCGAGTTGGACATCGATTTTCTTGGGCGCGCCGAACAGCGGCCTGTGCGTATGCAGCTTGAGTTGCAAAAAGCAGAAACTCTGCTGCGTGAGAACAACATTAGTTCGACCGTGGTCGTTTTTGGGGGCACACACATCGTGCCCAAAGAACAGGCCGAAGCGAGGCTAGCCGGAGCGAAACGTCTTCACTCTCGATCCCCGGGCGATCCACGAGCGATTCGCACCGTGGCTCGGGCTGAAAGCGTACTGGCAAAGAGCTGCTTCTATGACGCGTCCCTCGAATTTGGCAAGCTCGTTTCTTCGCGTTGCCAAGTCGACGGAAAATGCGATTTGGTGATCGCTACTGGGGGCGGACCAGGCATCATGGAGGCCGCCAATCGCGGGGCATTCGAAGTCGGAGCCAAGAGTATTGGGTTCAATATCGAACTGCCCCACGAGCAGGAACCCAATCCTTACATCACACCCGAGCTCTGTTTTCAGTTTAGCTACTTCGCGCTCCGTAAATTCCACTTCGTTCTGCGAGCAGCGGCACTGGTTGTTTTCCCTGGCGGGTTTGGCACGCTAGACGAACTGTTCAACACGCTGACATTGCGACAAACGGGCCGCATGCAGGAAATACCGATCATTCTCTACGGCGAAGAATACTGGACCAAGCTTATTAACTTTCAAGCGATGGCCGACGAGGGGGTCGTTGCCGATGAGCATTTGGACTTGATCCATTTTGCTGAGAGCCCTGAAGAGACTTGGACGATCATCTCCGAGTTCCACCATCTGGACTGAAAGTAGATTGAGGCCGAGCTTTTAGAAAAATCGCTTTTAGAAAAATCAAAGCCAAGGGATTGCAATCCCTGGGCTTTTTTGCCTGAATCTATGATTTTCCTAAGACAGCGAAAACTCTTTTCGCCTTTGCTTCGTAAAGAGTGGCACCGGCGCAGCTTGGGGGGGCGCGCCGATGCCTCGAATGGAATCAGTAACCCCGGTATTACCATGTTTCCTTACTTCCGAATCGCTTGGACACTCTCCTTCGGTCTACTTCTTGCGCTCAGCAGCAGGCAAGCGGATGCGGAGAGTCCCTCGATTGATTTTGACTTCGCTAGCACGGCAGAGTGTCGCGAGTTGGCGCTGATCGAATCCGCAGGGATCTACCCTGGCGAGAAAATTGTGGAGCTCAAGCTGCGCATTTCTGCGCATCTTACGACTGGCAATCTCGACGCAATTGAGGAAGTGCGTTTCGAGGTGGTCGACTGCGATCGGCGGATCCGAGTCCACAGCTTTGAGCCCAGTACGCAGCTAGAAAGCTTAGTGAGCGAAGACATTCAGTGGAGTAAAATTACTGAGCATGGCAACTCGTTGGGTGCGTCGTTAGGCGGTGAAGCGCCGGTACTGCTGGGCGACGTGGTCGCACACGTCACCCCGTCGATCAATGGCGGAACAACCTCGCGCGAGGTTATCACAGAATCGCAAAAACGCATCGCGCCGAAGCACGTGGTCGTTACCAGTGGAACGATCGACAAGGAACACGGCGTGTTTTTCAAACTCCGTCGATCGCCGCAGTCATCGCTCGAAGGGGTCCACCAGTTGACGATCCGATTTATCGTGCCCGACAATTGGCGGGGCGACTCGATACGCGTCTGCTGCCAAGCCACAGGCCAGGAAAAATTCCTTTGGATGAAACAGCAAAAGACCTGGACCTACCGTTGCGCCAAGATTGCGATCTACTTGGCGGGCGACCTAGGTGCCCGGCGGGCTGCGGTTCGATACATCGAGCAGCGCACTGCCGGCTCCTAAAGCCAGCCGCAGATGAAAACTTACCAATCGGAACCCGACGCGTCAGCGAGGGATGCAGGAGATACCGGCTTATCCCTCGCTGACCGGCGTGTTGAAGTATTCAGTTTTCAGCTGGAGGG
>Ga0114931_10000979_pt1 | contig 36066 bp, 25 predicted proteins | sample 2SBtaG_FD_89579 | JGI IMG/M metagenome (GOLD analysis project Ga0114931, IMG submission 89579) | Deep subsurface microbial communities from Kolumbo volcano to uncover new lineages of life (NeLLi) - 2SBTROV14_V59a metaG | ecosystem: Environmental > Aquatic > Marine > Volcanic | place: Kolumbo... | reverse complement strand
GCCGACCACTATGGCGACTCGACACTCGTGCGGCTGCTTCACCACCGGAAGCCAGTGTTCTTCGGTCTCGGGAAGACGCACGATTTTTACACCGCTTTCAAGGCCGTTACCGGTAAAACGTATCGGGCTTTTTACGACGAGTGGCGTCGGTATGTGAACGTCTATTACAACACCCTCTCCGGGTACATGGAGACTGCCGATTCGCTCGGTGTCGATGCGCTCGGACTGCCGGGGCAGTATCTCTATGATGTGCGATACAGTCCCGACACCAGCCGGATCGCAGTGCTCTCGCTGGTGTCCACGGCGCGCCCGGTGCGGCGGTTGTTTGTGGCGGACCGCGTATCGAAAAAGGTGACACTCGTGGCCGAAGGGGCCATCAAAGCGGGCATCTCATGGAGTCCGGACGGGCGGCGTCTCGCCTATGCACGGCGAACACGGGGTGAACACGGCTCATTGCTTTATGACCTTTTTCTCGTCGATGTCGATGGGAAAAACCGCCGTCGCCTCACCCATAGTCGCCGCGCCGTCTTCCCCACTTTCTCACCCGATGGTCGACGCCTAGCTTTTATCGGTTCCACCAACGGCACTGCCAATGTATTTCTTCTCGACGTCGCGACGGGCCATGAAACGCAGGCGTCCGTTTTCACGGGCGACGTGCAACTCGCCGGGCTGCGCTGGCATCCGTCCGATGACCGGATCTCCTTCGCTCGCTTCGATGCCGACGGACGGCGCGACATCACCGTGCTCGATCTGACAAGTGGAAAGGTGACTTCGGTCACCGATGGGACGGCGGACGACCGTTCGCCCGTATGGAGCCCGGACGGCAGGAAAATCGCCTTTACGTCCCTCCGCGACGGGGTGCCGAACGTGTTTGTTCACGACTTCGCCACGGGACTGGACCGCCGTGTGACCTACCTGGCCACGGGCGCGTCGGTGAGCGACTGGCTACCGCCTCATTTCGCGCAGACGGCCGGCACCCTGGCCGTCATCACAGCGATTTCGAAGCAAAGCGATCGTGCCTATCGCATCGCAGCCGGACGTTTCGCCGCCTACTATACGCCGCCCGTTCGGAAAGCTTATGCCGCGTGGACCACGCATCGGCCGCCCCACGAAGTGCCTCCTTCCGTCCCGCCGGATACGGCCCTCATCACGGGTCGCCACCAGTATCGCGCACTGAAAAACATCACGCACATCGCCTCGTTCGGGCTGCCATATTACAATAACACACATGACTGGGGGATTTCGGGCCTCACAGCGTGGACCGAGCCGCTGGGGAAACATTCCTTTCTTTTCCTCGGCACACTCTCCGTCGCCGATCACGGCGGTGAGAGCAATTTCTCGGCTTCGTATATCAACCGGACGCTCACGCCGACCGTCGGACTCAACCTGTACCGCTTTCCCGGCGACGCGCGGTATTACGGCAGCGATGTGCTCGCCGAGCAACTCACCGGCGGCGACCTCACGGCGACGTGGCCCCTCGACTGGGGCGATCAGCCCTTCGTCTCCACTACGTTTGGCCTCCGTCTCCGCTATGCCGCCATCGATCCACTCGACCCCGAGAATTTCGAGCAGACCATCGACAACCTGCCGATCCCGGAGTCCGGGCGGCAGGCCGACGTGCGCCTCTCCTTCACCCGCCGCAAACAGCGTCCGTACCGTGACAACGTCATCCACCCGCTCGACGGCGTGGGCGTGCGCCTCCGGCTGACGGCCGCCGGGCGGCTCCTCGGCGCCGACAGCGAATTCCTTCGCGGCGACGTGGCCGCCTTCGGCATCGTGTCCGCGCTCGGGATGCACCGGCTCTTTCTCTATGGCCGGTTTCAGGCGCAGACCGGCAGGCCGCTCGCGCAGGACATCATCGGCCTCTCGCGCCGCGACGACATACGATTCACCCTCCCGGGCTTCGGGGCCTATGTCTTCGGGGATGCCGAGCGAGTTCGTGGCTACCGGCGTTATGCCGTCGGCAACCGCGTGGCATTCGGCACAATGGAATACCGCGTGCCACTCGTGCCCGATCTTCAGACGCGGCTTCTCGGCATCGTCTCGCTCCGGTCTGCCGCGCTGGCCGCCTTCGCCGACGGGGGGCTCGTCTGGACCGACGGCGACTTCGACCGGGCCGTGGAGCGGCTGGGCATCGGCGTGGAGGTCAAGAACGCCCTGAACGTCGGCGGGGTGTTCGAGATCATGCACGCCCTCGGCATCGCTCAGCCCGCCACCGACCTCTTCTCCCGCGACCACTACGATCTGTATTATCGCATCCGCGCCGCCGTGCCGTTTTGACGATTGGGATGGCTTCGGTCCATCGGTGTATCAACCCGCGTGGCTCCCATGCGAACGGACAAGAGGGCCTTGACCTGGCTTCGCGAGTTTCTCCGCAATCCACTGATTCAGACTTTTTTCAGCGCGACGTGCCTGGATGTGTACCACTCGGTGCAAGGCCGGCGGCAATCGCGGCATCAAGCGCCCCGAGAAGGAAATGTCGGGCTGTTCCCCTCGCTCATGGCAAAATCGAAGTAATCATCAACCGAATCACGGAAGGCTTGCTTCCGTTTTTCGACCGTCGTTGCCTGAAAGGTGATTACATCTTTGAGATCAACCACCTCTCCGTGAAAGAGGTCGGCCTCATCATCGAGCGAGACGTGCCTGGTGTAGCTTTTGTAGCTCAACATGGTATTGTTTCTCCGGCTCAATGTCAGCTTCCCGCAAAAACCGTCTCATGGATTTCACTGCGCCCCGAACGGGCATCTAAGGAACGAGAGCGTTGAATACCAAGATCCGCCGTTTCATTTACGCTCAAACTGATGACGGAATCACCGAACAAAAGCGCTTCCGTCCGTCTCCGCGCCATTGCCCGGGAAAACCTCTTCGAGGTATCTTGTCACTCGACCGCCCATCTGAAAGGACGCGGCTTCCAAAGGATTCGTTAATTTCGGTAAGGAAACATCATCATGAACACCCTTCGCGACTTGCTTCTCGCTGTATGTTTCGTGCTTCTGTCGGGCAGCTTTCGCCCCGGTATCGTCACGGCACAGGACCTCTCGGTAACGTCTCCGGACGGCACGAATGCGGTTACGTTCACGCTCGATGACGGCGTGCCGCACTATGCAGTGACCCGCTTCGGGCGCCCGGTTATCGCGCCCTCGCGGCTCGGCGTCGTCTTCCGGAAGGCGCCGCCACTCGACCACGGGTTGTCCGTCGCACACACCGCCCGGCGCAGCTTCGACGAGACGTGGACGCAGCCGTGGGGCGAGAAAAAGGACATCCGCAACCACTATAACGAACTCCGCATCGACCTCACCGACGGCGGCGACTCCCCTCGCACCATGACGGTCGTCTTTCGCGTCTTCGACGACGGCGTGGGCTTCCGTTATGAATGGCCCGAGCAACCGCACCTCAAGGCCTTCGAGATCATGGACGAGCGGACGGAATTTGCGCTCACCAACGACGCCACGGCCTGGTGGATCCCCGCATTCCATCGGAATAGATATGAATACCTTTATACCCAATCGCCCGTGAGCGCTATCGACACGGTGCATACGCCCGTCACGTTCGAGACCGGCGACGGGCTGTATCTGAGCATCCACGAAGCCGCCCTCACCGATTACGCGAGCATGACACTGGCCCGCACCGGCGGCACAACGTTGGAGGCCGACCTCGTCCCGTGGTCCGACGGCGTGAAGGTGAAGGCGACGGCGCCCCACCTCTCGCCTTGGCGGACGATTCAGATCGCCGACACCCCCGGCGGGCTCATCACCTCGTACCTCATCCTCAACCTCAATGAGCCCAATAAACTCGGCGACGTGTCGTGGGTGAAGCCGGGCAAGTACGTCGGCGTGTGGTGGGAGATGCATCTTGGGACGAAGACCTGGAGTTCCGGCCCCAAACACGGCGCCACAACCGAACACGTGAAGCACTATATCGACTTCGCAGCGAAGCACGGTTTCGATGGTGTGCTCGTGGAAGGATGGAACAAGGGCTGGGACGGCGACTGGACGAAAAACGGCGACAAATTCAATTTCACGGAGCCGTATCCGGATTTCGACATCGCTGAATTGAGCCGGTACGCCGGTGAGAAAGGCGTCCATCTCATTGGGCACAACGAGACGGGCGCGGGAGTCGAGAACTACGAACGGCAACTCGAAGCGGCCTTCGATTTCTATAACAAGTATGATGTTCGGGCCGTCAAGACCGGCTATGTGGGCTGGAGTAATACAAGCATTTTCCGCACCGGCACAAACGGAGAAAAGCACGGTGAATGGCACCACGGGCAATACATGGTGCGGCACTACCGGAAGGTGGTCGAGACGGCGGCCCGGCACCATATCATGATCGATGCCCACGAGCCGATCAAGCCGACGGGCATCCGGCGGACGTACCCGAACATGATGACGCGAGAAGGCGCGCGCGGCGGGGAATACAACGCCCCATGGGGCGGCGGGAATGGCCCGGAACACCTCGTCATCATGCCGTTTACGCGTTTTCTGGCCGGTCCAATGGACTTTACGCCCGGCATCTTTCACCTCGTCGACGACGGCACGGAACCGGCGAACTTCACACCGAGCACCCTCGCCGGGCAGTTGGCGCTGTATGTGGTAATCTATAGCCCGCTTCAGATGGCGGCCGACGAGCCGAAGCACTATGAAGCGAATCCAAAGCCGTTCAAGTTCATCGAAGACGTGCCCGTGGACTGGGCCGATACCGTCGTGCCGAACGCCCGCATCGGCGACTATCTGACCATTGCGCGAAAGGACCGGCACAGCGACGACTGGTACCTCGGCAGCATCACCGACGGGCAGGGGCGCGTGCTGACCGCACCGCTGTCGTTCCTCGACCGGGACCGCAAATATGTGGCGGAGGTCTATGCCGACGGCAAGGATGCCGACTGGCAGACGAATCCGCTCGCCATCGATATCCACCGCGTGCTCGTGGACCGGGGGACGGTGCTCCGGCTGCGTCTCGCGCCCGGCGGCGGGCAGGCCGTGCGCTTTCGTCCGGCCACGGCTGCGGAAGCGCAAAGCATTCCGGCGTACAAAGAGTGAGACAAATTACCCGGTACGCAGCGCCCGGATGGGCTCGATGCGGGCGGCACGCCGGGCGGGAAGCGCGCCGGCGAGGAGGCTGACGCCGAGGGCGACGCCAAGGATTCCGAGCGCCATCAGCGGCGTCAGGTGAAAGAGTTCGAGGCCTGGCAGGCCCATCCGGTGGAGATACGCCGCGAGCACGCCATTCATGCCGTGCGAGAGGCCCCACGCGGCCATCAACCCGATGCCCCCGCCCGCGAGGCCGAGCATGGCACTTTCGACGAGAAAGAGCCGCTGAAGGTCGCCTTCGTCGCCCCCGACAGCCTTCATCAGGCCAAGCTCCTGTGTGCGTTCGAGGACGCTCATCAGCATCGTGTTCGCGATGCCGAGCGTTGCCACGAGCAAGGCGATGAAACCGATGATGGCGAGGGCGAGGTCAAGGACAAGGAACAGCCGCTCGAGCCGGGCGAACTGATCGCGGAAGCCCGACACGTAGACGCCGTGGGCAAGGAGGGCGCGGCGGACCGGTTCATACGAGCCCGGGCCGGAAAGGAGCACGCGGGCGGCCGTATAGCCCTCCGACTGCGTCCCGCCGAGGAGAAGGTCGAGTGTGGAGAAGAAGGTGATTTTGCGGAGCGATTTGGCAAGATCGAGCGGGATCAACACGCGAAAAAGGCCGGAGATCTGCTGGTCCTTCTCGGGGAGCAAACCAACCACACGGAGGGTGTATTTTTTGAATGCCACCGGCGGGGTGACCATCCCGAAGGCGAAGTTCTGGTATCGCCGGCGCATCCGGCGGGTGTCGAGCGTGGCGGAGAAGAGAGCGATGGGCTGGTTCAGGATGGATTTGGGCGGATCGAATCCGAGACGGCGCGCCATCGACGGAGTCATGAGGAGGGCGGAGTCGACGGGGCTGGAGAAGAAGGCGCCGTCGGTGGGTTGATACGAGGGCAGCGCGGCGAACGCCCGGGGCACCGCTTCCGCCGAACTGACCACCGCGCGGCCGTGGGCTTTTAGCCTGACGGGGAACACGACCTCCGGATACGCGGCCCGCACGCCGTCGATGCCGGCAAACACGGCGAGGAGGCTGTCCGTCAGCGGAACGGTGCCGGTAAGTGCACCATCGCCGGTGGAATCCTGGGGCAGAAAGGCGATGTCGCCCGCGCGGTCGGTAAGGCCCGGATGCGACGTGATCCGGAGCACATCCTGAAGCTGGAGTGCCTGAAATTCGCTCCGCGCCGTACACTGAAGGCCCGCCCCATACGCCAGCAATATCGCCAGCGCCGCCACGCCGATGGTGACCCCCGAGAGCGTCATCACACTCCGCAGCCGGTTGCGGCGAAGGTTGCTCCACGCCAGAAGGATCAGGTCACGGGTGCGCATGAGATTGGCTGGGGGCTATTGGCTGTTAGCTGTTAGCTGTTGGCTATTGGATTTTAAGGCAATCCACAAAGGTACGATCGGCCGCCGGCTTATCATTAATTATCGCCATTTTGTCATTACGAAATACGAAATAGAATTTTGTCGTTACGCAATACGCAATATGAGATATGAAATACGCAATACGAAATCGAATCTTACCCCCCGCTCCCATCATCCCTCCACGATCCGCCCGTCGTGGAGCGTGACGATGCGGTCAGCGACGGGGGCGATGCCGGCGCGGTCATGCGTTACGACGAGCACCGTAGTCTGTTCTTCGCGCTGAATCCGGGCGAGGAGAGCGATGATCTGCCCGGCGGTTTCGGCGTCGAGGTTGCCGGTGGGCTCATCGGCGAGGAGAAGCGGCGGGTGGAGTGCGAGCGCGCGGGCGATGGCTACGCGCTGTTGTTCACCACCGGAGAGTTCGGTGGGCCGATGGCCGTCCCGGTGGGCCATGTCGACGCGGTCGAGGCAGGCGCGGGCGCGGGCCCTCCGATCGGCCGGCGCCATGCCCGCGAGCATCATCGGCAACGCGACGTTTTCGAGGGCCGTCATGGTAGGAATCAGATGGAAAGCCTGAAAGATCATTCCGACCCGCTCACGCCGGTACCGGGCGCGGGTCCTCCGATCCATCGACGCCAACCGCTGCCCACCGACGACGATCTCGCCGTACGTGGGCCTGTCGAGCGAAGCCAGCAAGTGCAATAACGTCGATTTACCGGAGCCGCTCCGCCCCACGATCGCCGTGAACCCTCCTCGCCCGATGGTCAGACTGACCGAACGAAGCGCATGCACCTGTCCCATCGGATAAAAGCGCGATACGTCGTTCATCCGGATGAAAGCCCGGGCATCGGGTGCAGGTACAACGGGCGGGTCGATGGTTTCGGCAGGGTCCATGGCAAAGAAGCGTCGTGGCAAAGAAGAAACAAACCGGCGGGCTGATTTGGAACAGGCCGGGCATAAAAAGCGCTTTCGCCCCGCCGCGAGGCCCATGTTTTGAACCTAATCACAGACCACTCGTTGAGAATGATTCGTTCATTTTGCCCCGAAACCGGTCCTCTAATGCCTGTCTCTTTTGATACCCTCGCTCATCTGATCCGGGAACGTATCCTCATTCTCGATGGCGCGATGGGCACCATGATTCAACGGCACAAGCTGGAAGATACCGATTATCGCGGCACGCGTTTCGCCGACCATCCGCATCCGCTCAAGGGCAACAACGACCTCCTCTCCCTCACGCATCCCGGCATCATTCGCGACATCCACCACGCCTTTCTCGATGCCGGCGCAGACATCATCGAGTCGAACACCTTCAATGCCACCTCCATCTCGCAGGCGGACTACCACACCGAAGCGCTCGCGTACGAACTCAACCTGACCTCCGCCCGGCTTGCCCGTGAGGCTGCCGACGAATACACGGCCCGCACCCCCGACAAGCCGCGTTTCGTGGCCGGCTCCATCGGGCCACTCAACAAAGCCCTTTCCCTCTCCCCCGACGTGAACCGCCCCGGTTTTCGCGCCGTCACGTTCGACGAAGTGCGTGCAGCCTATGCCGAACAGGTGGCCGGGCTCGTCGAAGGCGGCGTCGATATGCTGCTCGTCGAGACGATTTTCGACACCCTCAACGCCCGCGCGGCGCTCTTTGCCATTCAGGAGCATTTCCACCGCACCGGCCGGACGTTGCCCGTGATGATCTCGGGCACCATCGTTGATATGAGCGGGCGGACGCTGTCGGGGCAGACTCCCGAAGCGTTCTGGATTTCGGTCTCCCATATGCCGGGGCTGCTGTCGGTCGGGCTCAACTGTGCGCTCGGCTCGGCACAGATGCGTCCCTTCATCGAGGAAATCTCCCGCGTCGCCGGCGTATTCACGAGCCTGTATCCGAATGCCGGGCTGCCGAACGAATTCGGCGGGTACGACGAGACGCCCGAATTCATGGCGGCACAGGCCGACGACTTCGCCGGGAGTGGCTTCGTCAACATGATCGGCGGGTGCTGTGGGACGACCCCCGAACACATTCGCGCCATGGCCGAGGCGGTCGCCCGGCATGCGCCCCGTACGGTGCCCGAACGCCCGGCTACCCTGTGCCTGAGCGGCCTCGAACCGCTCATCTTCCGACCGAACCTCAATTTCGTCAATATCGGCGAGCGCACCAATGTGACGGGCTCGCGGCGCTTTGCGCGCCTCGTCCGCGAAGACAAGTACGAAGAGGCCCTCTCGGTGGCACGCCAACAGGTCGAGAACGGCGCACAACTCATCGACATAAACATGGACGAGGGCATGCTCGACAGCGAGGCGGCGATGACGCTGTTCCTCAACCTGATCGGCTCCGAACCCGATATCGCCCGCGTCCCCATCGTCCTCGACTCGTCGAAGTGGTCGGTCATCGAAGCCGGGCTGAAGTGTGTACAGGGCAAGTCCATCGTCAACTCGATCAGCCTGAAGGAAGGCGAAGCGGTATTCACGGAGCACGCCCGCAAGGCCCGCATGTACGGCGCGGCGGTCATCGTGATGGCCTTCGACGAAAAGGGGCAGGCCGACACGTTCGAGCGGCGCATCGCCGTGTGTGAACGCGCCTACCGCATCCTCACCGATGAGATCGGGATGGCGCCCGAGGACATCATCTTCGACCCGAATATATTCGCCATCGCCACCGGCATCGAAGTACACAACCGGTATGCCATCGACTACATCGAGACGACGCGGTGGATAAAGGAAAACCTGCCGGGCACGCGCGTCTCCGGCGGAGTGAGCAACCTGTCATTCTCGTTCCGCGGCAACAACCGCGTCCGCGAGGCGATGCACACGTGTTTCCTTTATCACGCCATCAAGGCGGGGATGGACATGGGCATCGTCAATGCCGGGCAGATCGAAATCTATGAGGCCATCGACCCGGAACTCCGCACGTGCATCGAAGACGTCCTCTTCGACCGCCACCCGGACGCCACCGAGCGCCTCGTGGACCTCGCCGAGGGCTTCCGGGGAAACGGCGAAGCGAAGGCGCAATTGGTGGACAAATGGCGCGAAGGGTCGGTCGAAGAGCGAATCAAGCATGCCCTCGTGAAAGGCATCGTCGAATTTGCCGAGGTGGATGCCGAGGAAGCGCGGCTGAAGTATGATTCGCCGCTCGACGTGATCGAAGGGCCGCTCATGGATGGCATGGGGGTCGTCGGCGATCTCTTCGGACAGGGCAAGATGTTTCTCCCACAGGTCGTAAAGAGTGCCCGCGTCATGAAGAAAGCCGTGGCCCACCTCGTGCCCTTTATCGAAGAGGAAAAAGCGCGGGCGGCTACGAGCACTCGGGCGAAGAAGATCCTCATGGCCACCGTGAAGGGGGATGTCCACGACATCGGGAAGAACATCGTCGGCGTGGTTCTCGGGTGTAATAATTACGACGTGATCGACCTCGGCGTGATGGTGCCAGCCGATCGCATCCTCGCCGCCGCTCGGGAGCACGATGTCGATATGATCGGGCTGAGCGGGCTCATCACGCCGTCGCTCGATGAGATGGTGCACATGGCAAAGGAGATGGAGCGGCTCGGCTTCACGAAGCCGCTCCTCATCGGCGGTGCGACGACATCGAAGGTACACACGGCCGTCAAGATTGCGCCGAATTATGGCGGCCCGGTGGTCCACGTCCTCGATGCATCGCGGGCGGTGGGTGTGGTGGGGAAACTCACGTCGCCGGAGCACCGCGCGTCCTTCGAGGAAGACGTAGTCGCTGAATATGATGGCGTCCGCGAGGCCCATGCCCGGCGAATGTCGAAGACAACATACCTTTCACTCGCGGAAGCCCGTGCCAATGCCTTTGCCGCCGAGGCGCCCGTCCCTCCACCGGAGCACATGGGCCTGACCGTGCTACGCGATGTTCCTCTCGCCGATCTCCGCCCGTATATCGACTGGACTCCGTTTTTCCAGGCCTGGGAGATGAAAGGGAAATACCCTCGCATTTTCGACGATCCGGACAAAGGCCCGGAAGCACGCCGGCTGTTCGACGACGCCAATGCACTTCTCGACCTCGTGCTCCGAGACGAACTCCTCACCGCGCACGGGGTCTGCGGCCTCTTTCCCGCCAACCGCGTGGGCGACGACATCGAGGTGTATGCCAATGCGGAGCACACCAAAGTTCGCGCCGTGCTCCACACGCTCAGGCAGCAGGCGCAAAAAACAAAGGGGCACCCCAATCGCGCCCTCGCGGACTTCATCGCGCCCCGCGGAACGCCGGATTTCATCGGCGCTTTCGCCGTGACGGCGGGTATCGGCATCGAAGAGGTGGTGGCGTCCTTCGAGCGGGAGCACGACGATTACAATGCGATCATGATAAAGGCCCTCGCCGACCGGTTGGCCGAGGCTTTTGCCGAGATGCTTCATGAAAAAGTGCGCAAAGAGCTCTGGGGGTATGCGCCGGATGAACGGCTATCACCGGGGGAAATCATTGCGGAAAAATACCGGGGTATCCGGCCGGCTCCGGGCTATCCGGCACAGCCCGATCACACCGAGAAACGGGCGCTGTGGGACCTCCTTGATGCGGAACAGCACACCGGCATCACCCTCACCGAGCACCTCGCCATGCATCCGGCAGCCTCGGTGTGCGGCATTTATTTCGCCCACCCGGAAGCCGATTATTTCAACGTGGGTCTGATCGGGAAGGATCAGGTGGCGGATTATGCCCGGCGCAAGGGGATGTCCGTCGAGGCGGTCGAGCGCTGGCTCGGGTCGCGGCTCAATTACGCGCCCGAGACCGAGCGTACGGCGGTGGGGTAATCCGAAGGTAGGCACACCCATCGGGCTGCCCCACCCTTTAGGAATGAGATGGTAGCCGCACCCTTCAGGGTGCGCCATGGGAGTCTGAGCGCAGGCTGAAGCCTGCGGCTACCTTTGGGACTGGGCAGGTTGCCCTATCTTCGGGGTGCGCTGTGTTGATGAGAGCACAGGCTGATGCTACCTTTGGGAATGAGGTGGTGCCACACCCTAAAGGGTGCACTGCGTCGGCACTCAGAAAAATGTTGCCCACGGACTTTTTTCCATCTGGCGGAGAGGTGTTTTGAACGAAGATCATTCGATTCGGGAACGGCCTCATAGATTGGCCCGGGAGTATTATCAAGGAGAAGTATTTGTCACGATCACGGTGACGATTCATGATCGCAGACGGGTCTTTATCTCATCAGAAATCGTTTTGCCGTGTGTGGAAAGACTGGCTCGAGCATCACGGGCCAATCACTGTACGGTACCCATCTATTGTTTCATACCCGACCATTTGCATTTCATGCTCCATGGATTGGACGCCGACGCAAATGGGTGGAAAGCTGCGAGGGACTTCAAACAATACACCGGATATTGGTTTGGGAAGGCACGGCTGGAGTTCAGATGGCAAAAGGATTTTTACGATCATCTCCTGCATAGGCATGAAGACTGGCATAAGCATGTCCGGTACATTGCGGAAAACCCTGTTCGTGCCGGCCTCGTGGATGCGTGGGACCAATATCCGTATACCGGTTCGATCGGGCATGACCTATATGATGTTATCCATGGCGTGGGATAGAACATCGTTGGAAATGTGCCACGCCATGGAGGGTGCGGCGGGCCTATGCGTGCGCAGGCTGAAGCCTGCGGCTACCATTGGGAATGAGCGGGTAGACGCATCCTTTGGGAACGAGATGGTAGCCGCACCCTTCAGGGTGCGTCATGGAAGTCTGAGCGCAGGCTGAAGCCTGCGGCTACCCTTGGGAATGAACGGGTTACCGAGCGCTTTAGGAACGAGATGGTAGCCGCACCCGTCAGGGTGCGCCGATCAAACGCTGACAGGTGCGATAGCTGACGGCTATGTCATTCACACTCAACGTAGTCAGGTCTGTAGAATGCGATTGGTCGTGGCAACTCTGAGGCTACGAGTGAGGCGCTCGCATGGCAGGAGCATGGATATCATCGTCTATGTCCGCGGTTTCCGCCCAAACCATGAGCCTATACGCTTGTCTTTTTTCGTGATGTAGGTAGCGTGGCTCTCTTTGTAGTGTTTCGAACCACGTCCGGTCGAAGCCCTCAAACCTACCGCTACCCTATTATGAACCGCCGCAACTTCCTCTCCCGCGCCGGAGCGGGCTCCGCGCTCATGCTTGCCGGCACACCCACACTGGTCCTGTCTTCTCCCTCCAACGTCCCTCAATCTACACGTCGAACGCGAGGAGCACGGGGACATGCCGCTGCCCAAAAGGCTCTCGTTCATCCCGCGGATCCCGCCGGAATCCGCCATCGATTTGAATAACCCGAAGCGGTTTCTCTTCAACGTTGATGAGAACGAGGACAGCATCACGTTCGGGATCAGTTGGCGAGAATTCGAAATGAACGCTGTGGCGCCGGACGAGATGGTGAAACTGAATACCACCGAAATATGGGAATTTATCTCGGGTGGCTTCCATGTGGCCCACGTTCATCAGGTGCAGTTTCAGATCCTCGAACGCCGACTCGAGAATGAATGGCCGCACATGGTCGCGAACTGGATTACGGTGAAAGACGGCCTCGTGGACGATGGCTGGCACGATACCGTATTGATGATACGGGGCTTCATCGCAAAGGTGATCATGCGCTTCGAGGATTTTCCCGGTCTGTTTCTCTATCACTGCCACAAAATGCACCACGAGGATGCGGGCATGATGCCGAATTATCAAATCCTCGCCTGAGTAGACGTTCCGATACCTATTCGGGGTCAATAGTTGCGGCGGTGGCTACGGAGACGTATTGTTATGGTGTAGTTTGAACCACGCCCGATCAAGGATAAATGTCGGACGAGCACCCGCCTCCTCAGGGCATGTGTTCGAAGGGATCAGCGATGGAACCGGAACCGCCGATAACGCAGAAAGACCAAGCCGCCGAGGCACGGTGTCCCACGTGCAAGTCGCTCGTCCATCCGGAGGCAAAGAAATGTCGCCACTGTGGCGAGGTCCTTGTGAAGCCGCCGCGTTCGCGGGTGGATGCGACGCTCAAAAAAGTGGTGCTGTATGTCGGGTTGGCGACCACCTTTCTCAGCCTTTTTTATGCCCTGCGCGAAGGGTATTACTTCGTCCAAGCACGTCAGGAACAGCGGGCGGCCATCGCCTCGTTTCAGGGCGCCGCAGAATACTTCGAACGGCTCGACAACCTCGACTATGCCGAGGCCATCCTGAAGCAGGCACTCGCCCTCAGGCCGAATGACCTCAAATTACAGCGGCGCCGTTTTCTGCTGCGGGCTCACAGCGTACTCCGCGACCTCGAATCCATCGGGGGACCGGAGGAGGACCAAGAGACGATCTCGGCGCTCACACTCGACGGCTTCAGGTTGCTTCAAATACAACAGTCCGACGCCGATCGGGCCCGCGTGCTCACCATGCTCGGGCGCTTGCTTCCACAGGATTACAACTGGAAAGACCGGAGCCGCATCACCGAACTATTTGAGGAAGCGCACCGGCTCGCGCCCGATGATGCCGAGGTCAATTTTCGGTACGGCTACTGGCTGGTGAGCGATGCGGAGGAGCCGGAAAAGGGGTATGGCTATATCCGAAGCGCCACCGAAATCGACCCCGAGAACGCTTTTTACTGGGCCGAACTGGGGAAGCAATTACTGAAGGAAATGGCCTACCGAGAAGCGCTAACGCCCTTGCGAATGGCGTTACATCTGCTGCCCGAACAGCATGAGCGGCAGCGCATTCTGGAGGCCCGGGGCGCCGCTTATTTGCTGGGCAAACTCCTGCTTCAGGCCGACGAACAGCAGGACATCGCGGGCCCCGATTTTCTCGGGCAGACGATGGGCGAGCGCCGTGATATCCTGCGTGAAGTACTCGGGGTAAAGACACTGGATCGCAACTTCAGCTACCTTGCTGCCCGGTTTTATCAGGCTGACGGCGACACGGCAAATGCGCTCAAAGCAATTCGATCGTCTCTTGTTTACTCGGATTTAAGCCGAATCCGGGGAAGTGATAAGCCTAAGTATGCGCTGTATGCCGACATTTTGGAGACCTCGGGCACCGACCCGGAGCTTCTCCAACGGCTTCGAACGATGCTCCATAGCAGCGAGTCGTCCCAGGATTGAGTTCGACTATCACGTAATAGGACATCTCGACGGAGATTTCAAGTGCACGTGCGGCAGAGAAGGTACACGTGATGTATCTTCCCCCTTCAATACCGGAATGGATCCCTCCGCCACTTGAATTCGATACGACATGGATACGCTTCTTACCCTTCGCTCTCCGCGTACGGCAACCATCGACGGGCTGCGGCAGGAACGCGCCTCCGCACTGGTGCAGGTGCTGGGCATTGCCGGTTTCGCATTACTCACGGCGCTTGGCGCGCAGGTGCGACTCTACCTCTGGGAAGTGCCCTTCACGCTTCAAACTTTGGCGGTCTACGGTAGCGGACTCTATCTGGGATGGCGGAACGGGATGTTGGCACAACTCTTATACCTCACCCTCGGCCTGTTCCTGCCCGTATATGCCGGAGACACCTTCGGTCCCGCTTATCTTTTCGGCGCCATCTCGGCGGGCTACCTCCTTGCCTACCCGTTCTCGGCGGCGCTCGTCGGGCTCCTCTCGAAGCGATGGAACGCCCTCGCCGGCAGCACCCTCTCGATGATCGCCGGGTCACTCGTGCTCTTCACGTGCGGGGTCCTCTGGCTCCATTTCGCCGCCGGGCACACGACCTGGTTCGAATCGATTGATAAGGGTTGGTTACGATTTGTCCCGGTAGATCTGGCAAAGATTCTTTTTGTAGGCCTGCTCTATTCGGGTACCCGTCGTTTTCTCTAACGAACCACCCGTTCATTGACGTTCGATCACTGTGAGCGGATTTCTGTCGAAAACTGCACAGCGCGTTCAAGACGCCCTGGATGTCCACGGACTTTCGCTGGGCGTCGTGGAACTACCCGCCTCGACGCGGAGTGCGAGGGAAGCTGCAAATGCCATTGGATGCACCGTGTCCCAGATCGCCTAATCGCTCGTTTTCCGGTCCCTCGATAGCGACTTTAACGTGCTCGTGATCGCGAGCGGACCAAATTGGGTCGATGAGGGGCGCATGGCACAGGCACTCGGCGAGCCCATTGGGAAGGCCAATGCGGCTTTTGTACGTAAGCGGACCGGCTTTGCTATCGGCGGCGTACCGCCGGTTGGACATGTGACCCCGCTTCCTGTTTTTATTGACGAAGACCTTTTCCAAAACAAAACCTTGTGGGCCGCCGCCTGAACACTGCGCGCTGTTTTTCGGCTGACCCCCGACGACCTCCTTCGCATTTCGAGCAGGACCGTATTACGGGTCGGGTGATCTCGAGGGCAAAGCAGCTATTCGGATTGTGGGATGACACTCCCTGGTGAGTTGCGCAAGACGAATCATCCTTTGGACAAGAGCGGATCAACCCGGAATTCAGCATGGCACTTGAGATGAAAACAGTTTGCGAGCACTGCGGAAAACTTCTTTTCCGAGGCGGAGAAGCTTATATATGCACGTATGAATGCTCCTTTTGCCGAGATTGTGCGGAGGGGATGGCGCACATCTGTCCGAATTGCTGTGGCGAATTGGTGAGGCGTCCGCGATCGAACGAACCGTCTTATTCCGAGTGAGAGGGCAAATAACGTTCACGTACGGCCCGAAAGGCACTACCCTTGTTCCACTTTGGAAAAGTGGTACTGTTGGCAAGACGGTAGCCTACTTTGAAGAGTAGCCGTAAATCGTCGACGGCGCCGGAAAGGTCCCAGTTCCGATCATACTCGTCCCCCGGCTTGTGGTACCGAAGTGCCGTGAATTCATCCCGTTTCGCACGTGCCCAAGCCTCCCCATGCTCGATATTTTCGATACCGGCATCTGTGTATAATGCCGGCACACCCTTTTTGGCAAAACTGAAATGATCTGAGCGAAAGAAACCACCTTTTTCGGGCTCGGGGTCAGGGCGCACAGTGCGGCCGTCTTCCCGGGCTGCATCCCTGATGTAGTCGTCCAATTGAGAGTTGCCGTAGCCGACGACGGTGATATCATGCGTCGGCCCCCAGATGTTGAGCCCGTCCATGTTGATCTCGACGACGGTTTTGTCGAGCGGGTAGACGGGGTGGGCGGCATAATAGGCCGACCCGAGGAGCCCCTGCTCTTCGGCCGTCACGGCCATGAATAGGATCGATCGACAGGGCGGCGAGGGTAGTGCTGCAAAGGCCCGGGCTAGACTGAGGAGCCCGGACACTCCGGAGGCATTGTCAAGAGCGCCATTGAAGATCTGATCACCCCTACGGCTGTGGTCCCGCCCCAAGTGGTCCCAATGGGCGGAATATATGATGTACTCGTCGGCGCGATCAACGCCCGGCACCACGGCGAGGACGTTATGCGAAACTGAGTGCTGAAGTTTGTTGTAGAGAGAGAGCGTTACCGTGGTATTTAGCGGGACGGCTCTAAATCCGCGCTCGGTGGCCGCTTTTTCGAGCGTCGCCAATTCGAGCCCAGACCGGCCAAAGAGCGCCTCTGCCGCGTTGCGCCGGAACCACCCCTCAACCGACACTCGTCCCATATTGCCGTCATCGCTGACTTGATCGAATTGTGGTCCGGACCAACTTCCGCTGACTACCTCCCATGGATATCCGGCTGGTCTTGTCTCGTGAATGATAAATGCGGCCTCAGCACCCTGGCGAGCCGCTTCCTCATATTTGTACGTCCATCTTCCGTAATACGTCATCGTATTACCCCGGAAAATCGTGGAATCCTGTGTGGCAAATCCCGGGTCATTGACGAGCATTACGACCGTTTTTCCGTGCACGTCTAATCCGGCATAGTCGTTCCACCCATATTCCGGAGCTACGATTCCGTATCCGACGAACACCATGTCCGACGACTTTACCTTTACCGAGTCAGTGACTCGCTTGGTCCAGGCCATATAGTCGTTTTTATAGGTAAGCGAGTCGGTATTTAGATCATGCATGAAGGTGAGGACTGGTTCGTCCATAACGGTGATCGATACCAGAGGCACCTCTTGCAAATACGAATCGCCGTTGCCGGGTGCCAGGCCCATCGTTGCAAATTGCGTCTGGAGGTAGGCAAGGGTTTTCTCTTCACCGGGAGATGCGGGCGCACGGCCTTCGAAGGAGTCGGACGCTAAAATTTTGATAGGGCCCCTCAAACCGTTGGCGGTAATCTGATCGAGGGCAGTACCGGTGTCCATGTTTTCCCGGCATCCTATGAGAAGTAAAGCCGCGAAAATTATAGGTACGTATTTCATTGCGGGGAAAGAAGGGGTACGACGGGTGGCGAGCATAATATCCGTGAATAGAACCTAATTAACAAGGATTTGAACGCGATGAGTTGCCGGACCTATTGATTGGAGGAACAGCTACGGTCGGGTCCTGTTTCAGGCTAAATAGCGCGAAAAGAGGTTTCGTTGGTAGCATTTCGATACATCGTGGAATTGGTAGTGCTCCTCCGGATATATGGAGGTGTAGCGGTAAACGCGCGGCAAATTGTCTGGGCCCACCAAGCTACTTATGCTTCGGTGATGGACGATCCATTCGTTCGCCAGACTGGAGAGCACGGGCTCGATCTCTTGTACAATATGCACCTCGCCGAAGCGGATGCGGCCTTCAATCGTATCGAAACAAGATACCCTGAGCATCCCATAGGGCCGTTTTTGCACTCTCTCATAATATGGTGGCAGATCCTTCCCGACCTTCAGGACGAGTCCCATGACAAGGACTTTTATGCAGCCATGAAGGAAGTCATCAAACGAAGTAACGGGCTGCTCAAGAAAGATAAGAATGACTTCGATGCCATGTTTTTTAAAGGCGCCGCATTGGGATTTCGGGGACGGCTGCGATCGAACAGGGGAAAGTGGTTTAAGGCAGCCAAAGATGGGAAAGAGGCGCTCGACTATATCTTCCGGATATCGGCCCACGACACCACCAATGCCGATTATCAATTCGGACAGGGCGTTTACGATTATTTCGCCGAGATGACGCCAAAAAAATATCCGGTTGCAAAGCCGGTGATGTTGTTTTTCCCCAAAGGAAATCGTGAACGGGGATTGCGAGAACTCGAGCGAACGGCTACCGAGGGGCATTTTATTCGAACCGAGGCCACGTATTTTTTGCTCCAGATTTTTCTCCTCTATGAACCCGATTACGCGAAGAGTTTGATGTACGTGCGTCGTCTGCGTGCGTGGTACCCCGACAATCCTTTCTTTCACGCCCTCGAGGGCCGCGTTTATGCCCGATGGGGTAGGTGGGAGGAATCGACGCCCGTCTATGCGATGTTTCTCGAGAGATATTATGCAGGAGAGGTGGGTTATTCCGCCTCCCTCGCGGAACAGGCCCTTTATTATCTGGGGCGAGGCGAGATGGCCGGGCGGCGTTATGAGACGGCTGCGCGTTATTTCCTGCAACTTGATTCACTCTCGGCGCTCGGAAAGGATGACACTTATTTTCGTGTACTTGGTACCCTCCGGCTCGGAATGACCGAGGATGCGCTCGGCCGTCGGCCGGCCGCTGTCGACCATTATCGGGCTGTGCTAAAAATGAAAGACTTTGCAGGTGCACATGAACTCGCTCGCCGGTATCGAAAGACGCCCTATCGCGGATAACCACGTGGTCCCGAAACGTCTGCCGCAACGGGCGAACGAACCAAAGAGGGTGACGTTGAATTCATTCCTCTCAACCGGTCGAGCACCATGTATTTTCGCTATGGCAAGTGGGACGATGAACGCCACGGTAAGGCTCAGACCACGTTTGAGCGTCTACTGGACCTGTTCCAACAACTTCTTCAGTTCACGGCCGGAGATGTGCCCGAAGCACTCAACTGGCTCACGCAATTAGACGGCAGGTATAGCCTCACGGGAGATGGGATGGGACTCGGGGATTTTGTCGAGGAGCTAAAGAAGCAGGGGTATCTGAAAGAGGAACAACCCGGGGTTGTGCAACTAGCCCCGCGTATGGAGCGGACGCTCCGTCAGCGGTCGCTCGAAGAGATTTTTACCAATCTTCGAAAGGGAAAACGAGGACGCCACAAGACGCCGTTTTCCGGTATGGGCGATGAGCGCCTTCCCGAAACACGCCGGTGGCAATTTGGTGACGACCCCCACCTCCTTGATGTCACCGGCACGCTCTCGAATTCATTTCGCCGCGGCGGTATCGACGACTGGGACCTTGCAGAGGATGACTTCGAGGTTTATGAAACGGATCACCGGACGAGTATGGCGACCGTTTTGATGATCGACCTATCGCACTCGATGGTGCTCTATGGCGAGGATCGCATCACCCCGGCTCGGAAGACGGCCATGGCTCTCTCCGAACTGATCCTGACGCGCTACCCCGGCGATACGCTTGATATCGTCGCCTTCGGCAATGAAGCCTGGGAAGTGTCGATCAAGGATCTGCCCTATCTCAATGTAGGGCCATATTACACCAATACACGCGCGGGGCTTCAGCGCGCGCGCGACGTACTGCGTCGCCGAAAAAACCGTAATCGTCAAATCTTTATGATTACGGACGGAAAACCGAGTTGTCATATTGAATATGGCCGCATGTATCGCAATGCCTTCGGACTCGACCGCCGCATCGTCAACAAGGTACTTGACGAAGCAGTTATATGCCGTCGGGAAGGCGTTGCCATTACCACGTTCATGATCGCGCGCGATCCGTATTTGCAAAATTTCGTGCGTCAACTTACGGAAGCCAATCAAGGACGGGCATATTATGCCGGGCTAGATAATCTTGGTGAGTTTATCTTTGAAGACTATATTCGAAATCGCCGAAAACAGGTTCGATAGGAATATGCCTTGATTAATTGGTTTATTATTGAGCAACGATTTATTGAATAACTCATGATGCGTAGTGGGACCCGCCTTGCACCGGATTGGGGGAAGTTCGTAGCCGATCATTCATTCGCCTTAATTCTCGTCAGTTCGCTTGGCATTGTGGCAGTGACGTTATATCCGTTTCAATTTCAGGCGCCCGTTGAGCGGGACGGGACCCTGCGAATCATCAGAGGGGTTGTTGTTGGGAATCCGTTTGAATTGCTGGCCAACATTTTCTTGTTCATTCCACTGGGATTGAGTTTCAGTGCATTCATTACGCAGGCGGAAAAAGGAAGCCTTCTCGGGCTTGCGCTGGTATTCCTGGTAGGGGTGGGGTTTTCGTTTGGGATAGAATGGCTCCAGCGCTTTTTGCCTTCACGCAGCCCCACTTTTACCGATGTAGTCACTAATGGCAGTGGGATGTTGGTCGGAATCATTGCTTACGTTGCATGGCTTGACGGGCGTCGAAACGAACAGCGAACGTGGGGATGGATGCACAAGGGATTTGGGTTGATTCGTTACCGCCTCGGACGAAGGCATGTTTATATCACGCGGCTAACTTTTTTAAGGCGCTACGAGACAGACGTATTTCTTGAGAATGTCGTACGCGGCGCGCTTGTCCGGCGAAAAAGTGGCCGGACGCGTATCGCCCTACATATGCAAAACGGGATTCGCGTCATCATCCGCGTTCGGCGACCTGAGGTGTGGTGGCGGGCGCTTCGGCCACATCTTCCGGTAGCGAAGCGCACGTCGTAACCTGCGCCACTTGTGAGGCGTGTCTCTGAAACATCTGCCTGAACATCCACATTTGAGATCCCGCTTTCGCGTGTGGCGAACCAAAGAAAGTCTGGCTACAAGAACGAGTGATCCATGGCCCTTCGACCCATCAAACGACTGGGGCAAAACTTTCTCTCGGATCCGAATACGGCGAGGAAGATCGTCGATAGCCTGCAGGCGCCGGAAGATGAGGCCGTAGTAGAGATTGGGCCGGGGCAAGGGGCGCTAACTTCACTTTTATTGGCACGCTGGGCACGAATGACGGCGATCGAGGTCGATAAGCGGGCGGTGGATTTGCTCCGGGAGAAATTTCCCTCGCTGGAGGTACGGTGCATCGACGTACTTACTGTCGACTGGGCTGCGTTGGCAGCGGAGATGGGTGGCCCATTATACGTTATTGGCAACCTGCCCTACAATATCACGAGCCAAATCCTGTTTGGATTGCTCGATGCCGGTCCGAACATACGTGAAGCGGTAGTGATGATGCAGTTAGAAGTGGCGAGACGTCTCGTAGCGGTTCCCCGCACGAAATCATATGGCATTTTGTCAGTCATCATTCAGCATCATGCACGACCGGAATTACTGTTCCGTGTCTCACCGCAGGTATTTTTTCCAAAACCCGATGTGAACAGTGCCGTAGTTCGGCTGACGCTCAAATCAGAGGATTCACCGGCCATCGACCCGGCATTTCTACGTATGGTGGTTCGAACTGCCTTTAACCAACGGCGGAAGACCCTGCGGAATAGCCTCTCCCGATGGACGAAAGAGTCTGGGATTAGGTTGCCGAACGACTGGGATCAATGTCGTGCAGAAGAACTCACGCCGGAGGCGTTTGTCGAATTGGCGCAGTATCTTCACGCCCACGAATAACCGATCGTTGAGGAAGATTTTGTTGATGCGACCGTCCGGCGAAGAAATTGGTCCTATGGATAAGGCAGTGACAGATACTGATCGTGGCCCGATGGACTTGGATATTGAGTTTGTCGGCAACATCTCCGCTCTTCTCAGTGAAGGGCAGCGGGGGATGGTGCTCAATATTCTGGCTGATCTTCATGCGGCTGACGTATCTTCGCTTCTGAGCCATCTACCCTTCGAGGAAGCGAAGCGGCTCTTCCAGTTGCTGCCGGTTGATCAGGCCGGAGAAGCGCTTGCCGAACTCGACGATGATTTTCGGGCGGGATTGTTGGAAGAGGAATCTCATTCCCGCATCACCGCCCTTATTGACGCGCTCGACACCGACGATGCTGCAGACGTGTTGGCCGATTTACCGGAGCATGTTGCGCAGAAAGTGTTGCCGGCGCTTGAGGATGCCGAGGATGTCGAAGAGCTTCTGGCTTACGAGGAGGATACTGCCGGCGGCATCATGGAGGCAGAGTATGTCGCAGTACCACAGGATTGGTCTGTGGCTGAGGCTACGGAGGAGGTGCGCCGAAATGCAGAATCCGTGGAAGAAGTATACGCCGTTTATGCGGTCGACAAAAGGGGGCAACTCAAGGGAGTTGTGCCTCTCATCCAGCTCTTGCTGTCTCCCGCCGGGAAGCGCATTCGGGATATCATGGATGCCGATGTCGTATATGTGACCACTGATGTGGATCAGGAGGAGGTAGCGCGGATAATGGAGCGCTACGATAAGGTCTCGCTTCCTGTTGTGGATGCCAATCGCTGTCTTCGCGGGAGAATCACCATAGACGATGTGGTGGACGTGATTCGCGAAGAGGCCGAAGAGGATATCCAACGCATGAGTGGTGTGTCCGGCGGCGAGGAGGCTACGGACGATGCGGTCCGTATCGTGCGCGGACGGTTGCCCTGGATTCTGGCCGGTATGGTAGGGTCAGCTGTGGCCGCAGTGGTAATCGGTTATTTCTCGGGGGCGCTTCGTTTGGTCCCCATTCTGGCAAGTTTCATCCCGATTGTAAACGCGACGGCCGGAAATGCCGGAGTCCAAAGTTCGGCTATCGCCGTTCAAGGGCTCGCCTCGGGCGACGTCTGGGAAAGCGACATTTTTCGCCGGCTGGGCCGCGAATTGACCGTTGGTGTCTTAAACGGGATGGCGGCGTCGGTTGTGCTCGGACTCTTCATCATTGTTCTCGGTACTATTTTTCCGGACAAAGTAGCCCGCCCGATGTTGCTGGCGGCTACCGCCGGTACTGCCCTCGTTATGGTCGTCGTTCTGGCTACAACCATTGGGGCAGCTATTCCACTGTTTCTTAACAAAATGGGTATCGACCCGGCCATTGCCACCGGCCCATTCATAACCGGAAGTAACGACATCCTCGGCACCGCGATATTTTTTTTACTCGCGACGACCTTCTACATCTCATGAGTGATTTTCCAGCGCGGAAAGAAATCGTTTCACGCGCTTCGCGTTTACGCCAAAATCGCTGGTTCCAAAGCGACTCGCACTTCGAACATGGAGGGTACTACCTCCCATAGACGGCGTAATCTGAAGGCTCAGGTCATCTTTGAAGACAAACGCTCGAAAAACGGCGTCGATACGAAGGGACGATTCGGCTTGGTTGAGTTGTACAGGATTCATCTCTCGGAGCGCAGCCAAGGCTCGTCTGAAGAGCTGATCGGGTGGCCTTGAAGAAGTTTGTGCCGTTCGGATACAGTTTGGCGAATCAGGGCACGGCGGCAGGGGAGAAGAAGCTGGCTCCGCGAAATCGTTTTGAGAGGAGGCCATTGTCCGCGAGAGGACGATAGTGCCTAATCCGAAAAGAAGCACCACAACTAAACCACCCAGCAGAGAAAACACGCGAGTCAGGAATTCGTGGTCTGCAATCCACGCGCATCATTGTACTTTGAGGGGCATTTGACCAAGATGTGCTCGGCCACAAAAACATCACCCTTCACATATCCGTCAATAACCACACGATCGGCATCTTCGAAGTTGGCAGGTTTGGGATTGGCATAGTGTACTTGCCGTACCGAACCTTGCTCATCCTTCATATAAAACGTGAAGAGATTCTGGGCCGGATCATAGTTCACGGGGCGCTCTTTGACCAACTCTCCCACGACGTGCGCCTTAGATCCGGACGCTTCCGCCTGTGCAAAGTCCATGTACCCCCCTACCTGCTGGCCAAAATTCATGAAAAGCACAGAAGTGAATCCAATCAAGAGCACGAGACCGATGATCGTTTTTTTATTCATAGCGACTAGAGTATGATAGATTCGATAGTACGCGCGGTCATGACGGTGGAATTAAAAATCATCCCGCTCATCTGGAATGCTTTCTTCAATCGTTCGTTCCAGCGCGTCAACCTTTCGGTCAGTCCGGAAAATGAAGATGATTAACCCAAACCAGATGATGAGCAAAACAGCTAGAACAACGTATATCTTATCGTGTGACAACATGACTTCCTCCAGCGGCGTTGGGGCGGCTGTTGGCATGTTGGTGTGGGCCCAAACACTGTCATACGCGGTTGCTTCACCTTGTTGTGCTTGGGGTGTTTCTTGGCCGGGATATAAAAGATGAATTGTCATGCGATTGGCTTTCTCGGTCACTCTTTGGCGACCAGTGTAATTGGACGGATCAGTTTTCTGGATCACCGACGAGGCGATATTTTAGGGTGGCCAGTCGCACTCGCTGGGTATACAGCACCCAGAAAAGTGCGATAAAGCCGATGATGGCAGGGTAGAAGACGAGCCGCATGGTGGGATCGGTAATCTTACTGAAGGCTGGATTTCCGTCAGCACCGGGATGGAGGCTCTGCAACTGTCGTGGAAGTACATAGAGCAGGAACGGCACCGTCGCGGCGGCAAAAAGGTTGTAGACGGCTGCGATGCGAGCACGTTTGCGAGGATCTTCTATGGCTGTTCGTAGAACGAAATAGGCGCCGTAAATCAACAGTTGAACGGCGGCCATGGTCTGCTTCGGGTCGAAATTCCACCACACGTCAGTGCCTACGTACCAGGTGAATCGGGCCCAAACAACGCCCGTGGCCAAGCCGAGAAGCCCAAAGGTGGTCCCGACACGAGCCGCCTGGAGCGCCCGGATATCGCGGATGGTCGCGCCGGTTTTTAAATAGTGGTAAGAATGATAGGCCGAGACAAAGACGCCCGCCATCATCGTGAACCACATCGGCACGTGGAAATAGAGGTTTCGCGCCGTGTGTTCGAGAATATTGATCCGGGGGATATCAATGAGGAAGCCCGCCAGGACCACCAGCGTCAGCCAAACGGCCACCACATTTCGAACGAGTCGATAGCGGGGAAGGTTGACACTGACCGGATGAGAAGGGTCTTGCATGGTTTAATTGAGGTTATTCAGATAAGAGTCTCGGCCCCACTAATCATTCCAGACAAAATCGAACAGCAACACCGAAAGGGTGATGACAACGCCAGCAAATCCAATCAGCGTGACCAATTCATCTGTCGCTTCGGGCCAGCCGTTTCCGCCTGGGAGGGCAGCGCGCGTGGCACTAACTACGGACAGAAGTAGCGGTACGAGGAGTGGAAAAAGCAGGACCGGAAGAAGGGGGCCTTTATTTGCGGCTCGTGCGATAATGGCCGCAAGAAGCGTAGTGGCACCCGCCAGGCCAAGTGCGCCCAACACGAGCGTGGTTAGTAACAATCCGGGCGCTTGCACGCTTACATTCATCAAAATGACAAAAACGCTTACGGAAACCAGGTTTACACCCAGTACGAGTAAGAAGTTGAAGAGAAGCTTCCCGGCATAGACCATGCTCCCCCGAGTGTTTAGTTGAAGCAACAGGACCGTGCCCAACTCTTCTTCACTGATAAAAGCGCGACCCAGTCCTAAGGCAGCCGAAAACATAATAACTACCCAGAGAAGCGCCGATTGCACTCGAGGGCTCACCGTCTCTTGGCCGATTCCGAACATCACGAGCAATAACGACGAGAGCACAAACATCAACAGCGTGTTGATGGCGTATCGGCTGCGCATCTCCAGACGTAGGTCCTTTTCAAATACCGCCCATGAGCCGTAAAGCCAGTTCATTCGTGATGCCGTGATAATTACAAGTCGGTCTCAAAAAAACTAACGATTAAGGAATTTTGGGGCGAACACGGAAGGAAGAACAACCTGAGAAGAAGCTGTTAGGAGGATCTGATCCCGGTCGTATTCCTGGTGCCTGGTGCCTCCGTGGCCAGAAATTCGCCGACAAACACAATCTCTGGTTCAAGGTGGTACCCGGTCTCACTGACAACCACCGCCTGCGTGTGAGCGATAAGTGCGCGGACATCGGCAGCGGTGGCATCGCCCCGGTTTATTATGATGTTTGCGTGGCGGCGGGTGATTTCGGCCCCGCCAATGCGCATGCCCTTCAGACCGCATTTGTCGATGAGGCGTCCCGCGCCGATGCCTTCGATCTTCTGGAAAATGGAACCAGCGCTCGGTTCCGTGTCGAGCGGGGGATGCCGTTCCCGGCGCCAGGTGAGGTTGGCATCCATGACAGAGCGCATGGCAACCGTATCGGCGAGATGAAGCTTGAATGTCGCTGAGAGTACGATGTCATTCCGGCGATGGAGGATAGAGCGATCATATCCAAACTCAAAGTAGGCAGCATTCACAGTGCGTCGCGTTCCCTCTTCCGTGAGTATTTCCGCCGCATCTAGAACCTCCTCGATGAATATCGTGCGAGACCGGTCCGGCGAGAGAAAATGAAGGTTTTGCCAGAGTGCGCCTCCCACGGTGGACGGGATGCCGACGTAATGTTCGAGGCCCGAGAGCCCCGCCTGAACGGCCGTTTCGATCACATGAGGATAAACGATGGCACCACTTTCGGCAATAAGGTGGCTGGTCTCCGGGACAATCCGTACGTCTCGTGCGCGGTTGCGAATAACAAGTCCACGAACACCACCATCTCCGACAAGGATGTTGGCACCGGTGCCGAGGAGGAAATAAGGCAATTTCAGGCGTCGGGCTAGGGAAACGACGTTGGCAAGTTCGTCGGCATTCTGGGCCTCAAACAGCAGATCAGCCGGCCCTCCGATACGAAAAGTGGTAAAAGGTGCCAGTGGTACGTCGCGGCGGATACAGTCTTTGCCAAAAACGGCAGTGAGGGCCTCGCCTATAGCGTCGTCGGGGGAGGAGGAGTGCTCAGGCATACGATGGAAGCGAGGGCGGAACATAGAAGATCCACGCTAACGAACCGAACGCGACCTTGTTGCCGTGCAACTTTCACATTACCTTGCCGTTGCCAACGAGGCGAATTTAATCACCTTCAAGAAAACCCTCTCTATACTATTATGGCGACGAACAACTATCCGAATCTGACGCGTGCCGCTGGGCGACTGGGCATTGTGGCGCTGCTTTTTATCATCATCATGGTGCTGGCTGGCGGGTGTATGACTTCCTCCATTGATTCCGGGGAAGCGGGCGTCAAGTATAGCATGTTTGGTGGGACAGAATTGCATTCGACCTACGGTGAGGGTATGAAATTTCACGCGCCATGGGTAAAGGTCATACGCTATGACATACGCATTAACGAGAAACTGGAGTCTATGGAGGTGTTATCATCCAACGGACTTTCCATCGGGACCGATGTCTCGATTCGGTGGCGCCCAGACGCTTCCGAACTTCCACAACTTCACACAACGTATGGCACGGATTATTACAGGAAGCTCATACAACCGGAATTAAGAAGTGCCACGCGAGAGGTGGTGGGGCAGTATACACCGGATGAACTTTACTCGAGTAAACGTACGGAATTACAGGAGAAGATTTTTGAACAAGTAAAACGCGGTGTCGAAGGCCGGTACGTCAAGATAGAAGCGATTCTAATTCGCGACGTGCGCCTACCGGATCAGATCAAGACGGCGATCGAGAACAAACTGAAAGAGGAACAGGATGCCGAACGGTATGAGTTCACACTGCGCAAAGAGAAATTGGAAGCTCAACGAAAGAAAATCGAAGCGGACGGTCAGGCACAGTATCAACATATCATTACGCAGAGTCTCACACAACAATTTCTAAAATTTAAAGGGATTGAAGCGACCGAAAAGTTGGCCAATTCACCAAATGCAAAAACCGTAATTATCGGAGCGGGAGACACCGGACTGCCGATTATACTGGGTGGTCAGTAGTTTCTTTTTAAAGCGCGACGGTCTGAGCGTTAGGCTGAATAAATTAGCCAGAAACACATCGGTCCGTTCGTTTACCTTGATTAAAGTAAACGTGGGTCTTCGGGCCCCAATAAAGGCTTTTCCCGGTGGGAGGGCCTTTTTTGTTGATGGCATTGCTTGGTTGGTGGGCCTCCCTGAATTGGGGGCACGGGCCATGCCCCGTCGTCCACGGCTAGCGGTTCACCGCCTACCACTCACGTAGCACCTGCGACCGTTGGCAGCATGCGACGGAGGAGATAGAAGGGCAAAGCGTATTGTAATTCCAGCGGCAGTGTCCTTTGGCGAAACAGCTTTGATAACGTCGGGGGGAAAACGCGCCCCTCGGATGTTTTTATTGGAAAGAATTAATTTAATTAGTAAAATATGCGTTTAAACAAATAATGGCCTTAAACACGTTCGGTTTTACGATTTAGTCGGTGATGCGCGTACCGGCTTCATTCATGCCCCTGAAATCATTCATCGGAGACACCTATGGAACCTGATCCACTTCTTTATCCAATTCGGTAATCGCCGGGCCTCTCTATGCCCCGGTTCGAGACGTTGTCGGTGATTCTCTGAGTCGAAGGACTCTCGTAATCTCCTCATTCTCGCATAGAACACCGAACAATTCTGTATTTGAGAAAGGCCTCAAGTCGCCTCTCGACAGACGATGGCTCGTGCCTGTTTTTCGGTAGTTCTGCCACTGTCTCCCTGTGATGCCATCAGCGTCATAAACGCCGCTCTCCGATCCATCCTGATGCCCAACGCATGGATGGATTGTGCTCCCAAACCGCTCATCAAAACCCTAGCGAACCATGAAAACACGACTCGTGTTGACACTTGGCCTAGCATTTATGCTGCCGGCACTCGCCTCTGCGCGACAGGGCAGCGTAAAGGGCCAAGTGACAGATGCCGAGACCAGTGACGGTCTGCCCGGCGCGAATATCCTTCTCGTCGAAAACCGTGCCGGTGCAGCAAGCGACATCGAAGGAAACTATACAATCCCAAATGTGGCCACTGGCAAGTATACCCTCAAAATCACCTTCATCGGGTACAAACCCTTCGAACGAAGTGTAGAGGTTGGGTCCGGCGCCGTAATCGTCAATGTATCGCTTGAACCCGACTTTTCGGGCCTCGACGAAGTTGTAGTTACGGGTATCGCATCGGCGCGGTCGAAGGCGACGGCCGAAGTGGCCGTTTCGCGGTTGAATACTGAAAAACTGCTCGAACAGAATGCCTATCAAGATGTGTCCCAGTTATTGGTCGGCAAGATTTCGGGTGTGAGTGTGCAGCCGGCTTCGGGAAACGTGGGTGGCGGCGTCCGATTCAATATTCGGTCTGGTGGCGGGCTCAACGGTGGGGGGCAGCCGGTCATCTATGTGGATGGTATCCGAATGGACAATTCACAGATCGGGCAATTTGGCGTTGGTGGTCAGGGGACAGGGATCCTTTCGGACCTGAATCCTGAGGAAATCGAAAGTATTGATGTGCTCAAAGGGCCGGCTGGCGCTGCGCTTTACGGGACCAGTGGCGCCAACGGCGTGGTGCTTATCAAGACAAAGCGTGGGCAGCTCAACAGCGGGGGCGCCGCACCGATTAACCTCACATACAAGAGCGTCGTCGGCGTCAATCAGCAGGCGAACGATTATACGTCGGAAAATGCGGCTTCTCCCGAGACCGCCAATGCATTCTTCCGTGACGGAAACGTCATCGAGCATTCGCTTAGTGCATCGGGAGGAAATAACTTCATCCGGTATTACACGTCATACAGTACCCGGCTGGAGAAAGGAGCGATCCGAAATAACAAACTCGACCGGCAAAACTTCCGCGCCAACTTCGAAGTATTTCCCAGTTCGAAAGTCACCTTGAGGGCGAGCGCCGCTTATGTACTAAACGACATAAATCGCCCCCAAAACGACAATAATATCTTCGGATATCTTGGCAATACGCTGCTATCGACGAATCCCTTCAATTTTACCGACAGCACGTCCATCGAAAAGTTGTCGAGTATCCAGCGGATCTCGCAATTCCTTGGTTCGGTCGAAGCAACGTATAGCCCTATCAAGAACCTCGAAATAAAGGGTTCGGTCGGGTATGATGGAAGTGATGTCCGAGAAGATCAGACCCGACCTTCGAATTTGAGTTATTCGGGGACAGTCAATGGACGTCGCAACGCCGCCTCACGTCGAAATCAGCAGACGACCTACGACGTCAATGCGAAATACTCCTATACCCTCACCGACTGGTTGAAAGCTACGACGACGGCCGGTGGGCAAGCCTTCAACCGAGAGCGTCGGACGTTCTTTATCCAGAAAGAAAATTTTCAGACCGAGCTCATCACTAATGTCGGGGCCGGTGCCGACTTCCTTAACGGTGATGAAGGATTCCTCCAGACCCGTGAAGCCGGGCTGTTTGGGCAGCAGGAATTCACCATCCAAAACCGCATCTTTGTGTCGGCCGGTTTACGTCGCGACTTCGCCAGTGCAGTCGGCGCTAACGCACCAAGCATTTTCTATCCAAAGGCCAGCGGGGCAATCCGTCTCGACAAGTTTCATCTGTTGCCGCACTTCGTAAATTTCCTGAAGTTGCGTGTGGCTTATGGCGAAACCGGCGTGCTGCCGAGCCTGCTCGACGCGTCTGGATTACGTTTTACAGCAGAGCCTTCGGGCTATGGTGCGGGAGCTGTTCTGGGTAATATCGGTAACCCTAACCTAAAACCGGAACGGGTAAAAGAGCTCGAATTCGGACTCGAGGGCGGCCTGTTTCATGATGTCGTAAGTATCGACTTCACGTACTACCTCCAGCGATCCACGGAGTCGATCATTGACTTCCGAAACGCGCCCTCGACCGGGCTCACTGCGAGCGCAGTACCGTTCAACGTTGGACGGATCCACGGATGGGGCTTCGAATCGAATCTGGGCGTTTCCCCGATCCGGAGTAAAAACTACAGCCTCGACCTCAATGTGATCTGGAACTACCAGAATAATGAGGTCAAGGATCTGGGAGGGGCCCAACCCATTTTTGATGCCTTCGATACCAACGTAATCAAAGAAGGACTCCCGCGTTCGGCCTTCTTCAATACACGGAGCAAGGCTGTTTTTGATGAAAATGGAGTTTATGACGGGACCGTTGAAGCGCAGACTGACGACCGAGTATTTCTTGGGCGCCCGACGCCAAAATACAATGGCTCGTTTTCGGTAAACTTCCGCTTCTTGCGCAACTTTACGTTTTATGCGCTGGCTGACTGGTCGCTAGATCTTCAGGTCCTCAACAGCACCCGCCGCTTCGCTGTCCTGTTTGGAGGTGACAAGCGTCGCAATGATCTTGCCGCTCAATTAGGCTTGACAACGGAAGAGGGGGTCACGCCGTTAACGCCGGGAACGCCCGAGTACATCGCGGCGGCTGAAGCCCACGCACGCACTGACGGGAGCGGTTCCTTCCGAGGCAACTTTGTCGAAGATGCCGACTTTATCAAGCTTCGCGAAATCAGCATTCAATATGATTTTGCCTCTTTGCTAAACAAAATCAGCAACGGGAAGAACTATTTTCGTCTCTTCCGCTTCTCCCTCTCGGCCCGCAATTTATGGCGGTCCACGGAGTATAGCGGAGCGGACCCCGAAGTCAACTTCCGTGGTGCACGAGACCTGAGCCAGGGGCAGGATTTTCTTACGCTACCACAGCCACGTCAGCTCTATGGTACGCTCACTATCGGTATTTAATTGGGATGCCGACAGCGCTGTGTACCCTTTTGGCTGAGGCGCTGACTAAATCCTCTCTTTCCTTATGAATCTTCTCGTAGACCGTTTGTATGCAGAAAATCTGTCGGAGCGGATACGAAATATTGAATGGAGTTAGCGTTATGAAAAGGATGCAATGGTTGCTACCCACGCTGTTCATCGTATGGGTGTTTGCCGGGTGTGACAATTACGTCGAAGACATCAGCAAACCCATTGACACCATCAGCGACGAACAGCTCAATGACCCCAGTCAGGTACCGTTTCTAATAAACGGGGTTCTGACTCGTTTCGCCAGTACTTCCGATCAAGCCGCAGTCCTCTCAGACGGGCTATCGGATGCGTTCTTTTTTGATCAGCGGGTACCGAACGCCACATTCCCGACTTATCAACAGATTGATATAGGCCAGATAGACCTCGACAACAACTCTGTCGATGCTTTTTATTCAGACGTCGGGGAGTTGCGACTCTTTGCCGATACGCTCCTGACGCGCCTCGACATAATAGAAGGTGGAGATCCGGCTACGATGGATCGGGGAAGATATACTGGGTATTTTTACGGCGGCTTGGCTAGGTATTACTATGCCGTCTATTTTGGGCTCAATCAAACTGAAGGAGGGGGCGTTATCAATGCCGGACCATTCATTCCGTCGGATCAGATGTTTGCCCAGGCACTGACGCAGATGAACAAATCCCTCGATTTTGTTGATGCCGGCTCGTTTGAGGCGCGGGTGACCAATTCGGTGATCGCCCGCATACACCTGTACCAGGGGAATTTCTCGGAGGCACGAACCTCTGCGGCCAAGGGCCTTCAGAGTGGTGATGCACCGTTTACGGCCCTATATAGCACGCAGGCTTCAAACCTGTGGTACACACAGGCCGGCGTCGGGCGCACGCAGTGGGTGGCTGATTTCCGTTTTCAGGGGTATGTGGAAGCCAATCCACAGGAGGCTGATCGTGTCAAGATCGAAGTCATTCTTGGCAACGACGGAGACCCGGATAATAACGTCCCACCAACGACTTTTTACCGGCAGGCCAAGTATCCTGAACGTGAAACGCCCTTGCCCATTATCGATTGGCAGGAGAATGAACTCATGCTGGCAGAATTGGACCTTCGCGACGGCAATGCGGGAAGCGCCCTTTCCAGGGTAAACGATGTCCGTGGAAGTCACGGGATCGATCCACTGGGAAGCATCAACATGGATGGGCTGCGCGTCGAGCGAGACAAGGAACTCTTCGCTCGTGGACAGCGCGTTATCGACGAACGCCGCTTTAGTGCCTGGCACCTCGGTAGCGGCACGTGGCAGTTCCTCCCGATTACCGAACGGGAACGTAATGCAAATCCGCATTTTAATTAAGTCAATCTGACCTGGGTTAAAGTAGGGCTGCCTTTATTAAAGGCGGCCCTTTTTTGAGATTGCCATAGGGTAGAAATTGAGGGTGTCTGACACAATCAGAGCATTTGCAGGTAATATTGACCGATGAGGTCCCAAGGCGCCTTTGCGCTCGGATCTACAACCATTGACTGGGTCGGTCCGCCATAAATTTCCTTATTCCTCCTATCGCGTCATGAATCACGCTCGGGGAATGCTAGCGAATATCGTGTTGCTCCTTTGCCTGGGTGCGCCCGTGGCCGGGGCGCAGAATGGCAACGATATGCAGGCGCTTGAGGATGCGATGAGGATCGGTGTGCGTGCGTTTGAAGCGGGGAACACCGCCAGCGCTATCAAACAATTGGGCGAAGTAGTTTCAGTCGATTCGGGTTATGCTTCACCTCGTCGTGGGACGGCTGCGTACTGGCTGGGCAGGGCCTACATGGTAACTGGTGACGCCGCCCGGGCTGTCGGCATTTGGCGCGCGGGTCTGCGGGCGTTAGATGCACAAAGCCGCTTTGCCCCACGCCTGGCCGATACGTTCATCCGCCGTACCTTTTCGACCGGGCAGCGTGCTGATTACCCCCAGGCTGTGAGCGCCTACCAACGATTACTCTCGAGTCTCGATTTTCCCGTTTCCGAGGAAGCATGGACCCTGGTCGCACCGTACCTCGAGGCTCTGGTACCCATACTCCCGGAGCCGGAGCGGCAAGCCACCGGCCTCATTCGGCGTAAAGACATTTCTAACCTCGAGTCGGGAGCCGGCGCCCGTCTGCTCACCTGGTGGCGAAGCCGGGACCCCGCGCCCGGCACTCGCAATAATGAGGCGCTGGAGGCCCACCTCGAACGATTCGCATATGCCTTCCGGTATTACCGGCGAGACGGCGGCTTCGACGACCGGGGAATGGTGTACATTCGTCTGGGACCTCCATCGAGAAAAACGAGCGTCAAATTCGACCGAACGGTCTTTAGGGAAAAAGTGCTTCGGCGCAACTTGACCCTGAGTGACGCTGATTACCCTGAGAATGAATTATGGGTATACGAGCGCCTTGGACGCGACGCACAGTATCTCTTTGTCGATGACCGGGGCTATTTCCGAATCGGAGAGCCCAATGACCTCTTGCCGAGGGCGCTACGGAACGGCCTCAGTAATTCGGCTCGCGGTGCCCAAAAATCAGAGGCTGTTATCCGGTCGATAGAAGAGATCTACGCACAACTCTCGCTTTTCCATCCCCTGTTTGCCACGCGGTACACCGATGTCACTGACTTCGTCGGGCAACTCGATGCACGCGATATTGCGCAGGGGCTCGAAAACATGAGACAATTACAACGACAAAATACGCGGGACCAATCGATTGATGAAGGGGCAGGTAAATCCATAAAAGAGCAACTCGCTAGCCGCACAAATACGAATCCGGGGATGGGTTTCAACTTGTCGACACCGCCGCACGTATTTGCACAAAGCGAGATAATGCAAGCCTCCCTGGAGGACCATATGGCTGCCATGCGCCGGAAGGAGACGGTGCCGCTTTCGTTCGTCGATGTAATGGGTGAATCGGAGACGCTCCCGATCTTTGTGCGAATCGCCCGCTTTCTGGAGTCCAATGGGGCCACGCGAACGGAAATTTACTGGGGAATTTCCCAAGGTGGAATAGTGCCCTCCAAATCGGCTTTTAAGCGGCTACGACAGCAAGGGTACAATCCGCCGCTCGATCTGATGTTGATTGGTACGGTGGCGCAGAAGACCGGTGCGTACCAAGAGCGAGTAGTCAATTATCACCGGAAAATGGTTCGAAAAATTACAAAGGGGAAAGATCAACTTCTTCTGCCGCAGACTTATGCGGCACGTGGTGATACGGGGCTCTTTCATCTGGCTCTTCAGTGGGATCTGTATGCCGTTCCTCCAGGCAGACGGCCCATGCGGATGGGACCACGCGTAAAGATGACGACATACCGTGTGGATTCGCTGCGGGCTCTCAATCCGGATACACGCAATCTGGAAATGAGCGACCTCAAACCGCTGATCGTGCGAGGCGATAGGATCGCTATGGACCTCTCCGAAGCCCGAACGGCGGTACCCTATCCCTATGCGGCCATCACACCACAAACTCCGCTCGCCCTCTACTTCGAGGTGTACCACCTCAATTTTGGGGGAGACGACCGGACGCACTACACGGTTCAATATGAAATGATTCGCACGCGACAACAGCGAAAAGGGCTGTTTTTGAAGAAGCGAACCAATGAGACAAGCACATCGGCTGGGAGTGCCTATTCCGGAGATCATCGCACCGCCCCCGAAGTTGTCGTCCTCGATTTGAATGGTTGGGAGGATTCGGGTGAATTGGAAATTCGAGTGCGGATTTCGGATGATGTTACCGGGCAGCAAGCCGAACGATCGCTCAACTTTAGTCTCACGGCCGGTGACAAGTGATGAGGCTTCAATGATTCACGTGCACTGCGTTTGGCGCCTCGCACGCTTATGGGGGTGGTAGCGTACGCATTTTCCCGTTCACTTAACCAAAGGCCGCAAAACGGACAGTTAACAGCCAATATCTACCAACCCTATGTGCTACCGATCTCTCCTACCAACCGTGTGCTTGATATGGGCCGTAGGGGTGCAGGCTCAGGATGCCTCACCGCCGGATCCGAGGATCCATGTACAGGTTTTTAGCACTCTGGATAAGACGGTTGTGACGGTGGGAGCCACGCTGATATTACAAGTGGACGTCTATGTATCGCCGGCACGAGCATCGGTGCGGGTGGCTGAATCTATTAAAGCCGGGCGTCTCACCGGGCCATTTGGCGGCGTGGAGGTAGTGCGGCGGGCAAGCTTGCCTGCTCGAAGGAAGGAGGCGGCCGAAGACGTGATGGTTCTATCTGAACAGTTCATCCTC
>Ga0114931_10000978_pt1 | contig 36086 bp, 39 predicted proteins | sample 2SBtaG_FD_89579 | JGI IMG/M metagenome (GOLD analysis project Ga0114931, IMG submission 89579) | Deep subsurface microbial communities from Kolumbo volcano to uncover new lineages of life (NeLLi) - 2SBTROV14_V59a metaG | ecosystem: Environmental > Aquatic > Marine > Volcanic | place: Kolumbo... | reverse complement strand
GGTTCGAAACAGTAATGTCTGCATTAAACTCCAGCCTCTCAGACAATGGCCGGGTATGCATGACAGTCACGGATTTATACAACGAGGTCCTGTCCTGTGACAGTTGCTCAATCTGGGCCTCATCGGTGGTATCCAGAAGATCCGCCAGGGTCGACAACCCCACCTGGCCCTGCAAGGCATTGGTCATGGTCAGGAATGGGCTTTTACGATAATCCGCAATCACATCGATGGTGGATTTGTCCTTAAACCGACGGTTATATACTGCTGTCATATAGTTCGTAGCACTGAACTCAACCGAATAATCAAACAATGTAAACAATGATTCATTCGCTGTTCTGTATCTCAACTCACCACCAATTTCCCGTCGATCTACCAGGCCATCGGCCATTTGTTCGAGCGCAAATACACTGGCATCCCAGTGATCACGAATAGGCCCCATTTCCAGACCTATGGTATAAAAATATTTATCCAGTCGATTGGACACGGTTTTACTCAGCTCCACCGGGTAACCGGCAATAAGCTTCACTTTATACTGGGGCGATATGCGCTGGCCAAAATCCACCCCATCGTAACGACCGATGACACCTAACGAACGCCCTTTCTGGCGACCAACACGTGCTTCTGTATTTCGACTGGGGGTAATGACATCGGCATATAACGAGGTGATACGTTCATCATCACTGGCTCCTTGTTCCACATCATATATATGAATAGCGGACAGGTTCGTTCTTATTTTGTAGTCACTGTTAAACAGGCGACCACTATAATTAACGATAGTGGAAAGATTGGAATTAGCTAAAATCCTCCCAAAATCCTGGGTTTGTATTTCATCCCGATCATAATATTGCAGCAGCACACCAAAGAACTCCCAGCTTGGGACTTTCCTGGCGACGGGTTTCTGCTTCATATCCAGCTTTTGCGGTTCATCATAAGCTGTCACCAGTCCTGCCAGGCGTTGTTTAACGCGACTATAAAATTTGCTGTCAGGGTATTTTTTAAGGAAGGCTCGATACTCAGCTTTTGCATGAGCCAGCTGGCCATTGCGCTCACGAGCAAGCCCGAGGTACTCCTGCGCTTCCTCTGGATATTTTCCGGCACCTGACTCCGCCACCTTGGCATAGTAACTGATAGCCAATTTATAGCTTTTCCCGATCATCGCAAGGCGAGCCTGTTCCATCAGCCGGGTTGTGGCTTCAAGAGACAGCCTCGGCTTACTTATTGCAATCGATGTGCTCTTTCTATCCGGGTGATTGCTCAACCACTTAGCAAGCTGCCCCGATTCGCCTGGGTAGATCCGGTCTACCCAGGCACCTGGGTAGATTTTTGCCACCTTGAGCTGTACTGACCTGGCTGCTGTAGCGGATTCAAAAAAACCAAGCCGAAGCCGGTATGCGTAAAGACCTTTGGTTTTCACCCGAACACTATAAACACTGTAGCTATCAGTGATCGCCTGACTCAGCTTTTTATATTTCTTAATCGGCTGACCCGCTGATGCCAGATTAACAACATAACCATAACCATGCAGACTGTTTTCTTTTGCAGAGACAGAGCCAGTCAATATCATTAGCACCAGCCATATCGGGCACAGTACTTCCGGTCGTATTTTTATCATTGTTATTAAATTTTACCTCTCCCAGCTTCTATCATTCACTCGATGCTGTGGAGTTGATTTATGACAGGTCCCGGCACAATCCAGCATTTGAGATAGCGGCAGATTCTCATGCTTATCAGCACGATAATCTCCCGCATGACATGCTGCACATTCTGGTTTGTATGATGCATATGGCCATGTGATTGTCTGGGTATTACCTTTGTGGCAGTCGATACACGACGGGTTACTTCCGGTGTGGTCACCGGGATAACTGGCGCTTTGGTGATCAAATGGAATAATCGGTGTCCAGTAAGTATTCCGATGGCACACGTCACATTCGAGGGTGGTTACAAAATGATTGATGTCCTTCCCGGTTGCTTTAACACCGTTGTGGCAGGTACTACAGCCACTGGTAATGTTGGCGTGATCAAAATTGGCTGGCGTCCAGGCAACCGTTGAATGGCAGTCTTCGCAGGTATTATCTGACTGTATGTGATTAACCGGCTTACCGGTTGCCTTGGTACCATTGTGGCAGGTAAAACATCCCCCAGTCACCTGACTATGATCGAAATTAGCAGGCGACCAGGCAACGGTTGAATGACAATCTGCGCAGGTATTATCTGATTGAATGTGATCAACCGGCTTACCTGTAGATTTGGTGCCATTGTGGCAGGTGAAACAGGCTGCCGTAATATTGGAGTGATCAAATCGAGCCGGTATCCAGGCATGGGTATTATGGCAATCATCACAGCCAGCTATCGTCTGTAGATGATCTGCCGGTTTACCGGTTGCCTGAACACCATTGTGGCAACTAGAGCAGGACCCCGTTACATTTGAATGATCAAATCTGGCAGGCACCCATGCAATGGTCAAATGACAATCATCACAGCTGTTACTTGATTGAATATGATCAGCTGGCCTACCTGTCGCTTTGCTGCCGTTATGGCAGGTAAAACAGGAGCCAGTGATATCACTGTGATCCATTCTCGCCATCGCCCAGGAACTTTCTGTGTGGCAATCATCACAGCTGGCATTGGTCTGCACATGATTCACCGGCTTCAGACTGGCAGCAATCTGACTCACTCGATCATGACAACCTTCACAGGTTTTAGGTATACCCTTAAAAATACCTCGAATATGGCAATCTTCACAGGGAACCAGGGTATGTTGGCCGGTTAGAATAAATCCAGTCTGGCTATGATCAAACTCCTTGCCGTTACTTGCCGGCGCAGCTTGAACTGACGTTATCAGGATGCACAGTAAAACGAACAACCAGCCTAAGTGTCCTGTTCCCAATCTCTTGTGAGTTCTTTTCATTGCCTGACTCCTGTATACCAGCCTGTTTATTGTAATAACGCGATTTTTATTTAAATCAGCTTTACCTAACGCATCATATGAATATGCTTAAACGATGTCGTATCGTGGCACTGTCCACAAATTGGTCCAAACTGATTACTGTGTGGGTCATCCCCTGCATGACAACTACCACAAGAAGAACCGGTCGCTATTCCATTCGGTGCCGGTTTTGAATGACAGCTATAACAATGCAGCCTGGTATGCGCGCCATCAATTCTGAAGCGGGTATCCTGATCATGGTCAAACTGCCATAACCCCCATCCATTTGGATTATGGCACTGATCACAGTCAATACCTAAACGCCGCTTATGGACATCTTTGGATTTGTGACAGTCATTGCACTCTTTAGGTGCTTTTTTAAATCTTTTAGACAAGTGGCATTCATCACAGGGTGTAACTGCATGCATCCCAATCAGTGGAAAACTACTCAGATCGTGATCAAAGGCTATTTTTGTATTCCAGCTACTGGTGTTATGGCATTTCTGACAGTTTTTATCAGACTGTTCCTTATGAACATCATCCAGACGATGACAGCTGGCACATTCCTTTGGGGCTTTATTTTTATAGATATTACCTTTATGGCATGCAATACATTGCACCTTCTGGTGCTTACCCGTTAAGTGATACCTGGTATCTCTATTATGATCGAAAATAACTTTCGACCATCTAGCCGTACCATGGCAGGTATTACATTTTTCTCCATAGTTGCCTTTATGTTCATCATCTTTTTTATGACATGAGAAACAATCCTGTTTTATTTTTACCTTGTAAGGATTTTTTGGGTGACAGGATTTACAGTCAATCTCGGCATGCCTGCCCAGTAATTTAAACTTGGTATTTTTATTGTGATCGAACTGCAGCTTTTTCCAGCTTCTGGTGTTATGACATTTCTGGCACTTGTTGCCATTGCGCCCCTGATGAACATCGTCGACTCCATGACAGGAAAAACAGGTCTTGGGGGTATTTTTATAGCGATTGTTTATATGACAGCTGTTACAGCTAACTTTATCGTGGGCACCGGTTAACCTGAAGTCGGTCTTGTTATGATTAAAGCTGATTTCCGTCCACAAAGACTGACTATGGCATTTGCTGCATTGTTTTCCTAATTTGCCATTATGCGGATTTTTTTTATGGCAGATATAACATTGCGAAGGTGTATCTCGATATTTTTTACCGGCCTGGTGGCAACTCTTACAGTTTAAATTTGCATGTGCATCCTCTAATGGAAAATCTGTATACCGATGCTTAAACAAATGCTTATCAAGTTTGATAATGTCGGCATCTCTACCCGCATGTTCTATATGACAGCTTTTGCATGTCTGACTATTGACTGATTTATATTTCCCGTGAAAACCACGCCCCAACTTGATATCTTTCGCCACTTTTTTATGGCAGTCCAGGCACAAGCTCTTCTGGCTACCCCGGTCCATCACTTGATGACATTTATTGCAGTCGTGTTCATATTTGGCATGGGCTTTAACCACCTTACCCGGCATAATCAGCTTCTCAATTGAATCGGCACTCGCCTGCCCCATCGTCAGCAACATTATATGTATAATAATTATTGTTCCATGTAGCACGCGCGGCATAACGCATTTAATCCTGTTGTCAGTATATGTGAACGGCAATTACATGGATGATGCCACTAATGATCATCATGAAAAATAACGGAATATGTAAAACATGCCAGAGTGAGAATAGCCTCTCATAAACGGAAAAATCCGAGACCCGCTGCATAAGACGAATGTAATTCTGGATAACCTGCGCGAGTTTCCGGGTAACAACTTTCTCGGAAGGGCTGGTAGGTTTTTTCAAACTCCTGAGTAGTTTTTTTCGTATTGTTGCCGACTTGATGTGCGTAACCGGCATGAACATCACCGCCATATGCAGCGACCGTGGTTTTAGCATGGCGCTTTCGTATGCACTGATTTGCGCATCGATTTTTTCGACATGAGGTAATTTCTCTTTCAGCTCCCTGACCTTTTCCTGCAGCCCTGCCAGCTTCAGCTTGCGTCCATATAAACCGTCATGGATCTTGCTATAAAAAATACGCCCAAATAGCCCACTTCCTGCCACGACCAGCATACACATTAGCGCGATATTGCTATTTGCCGAACCCAGCCCAAAATTGGAGTGATACAGGATAAGAACCGGCCCTATGACTCCCAGCATCATATGAATTCGAAACCAGTAGCGAATCGGGCCCAGGGATCGCAGCCAGCGTGAATGCTTCCTGAGCGGGTAGAGCAGCAATACCAGCATCATCGATGCTCCGACGATACCCAGGGTGTAACCTACTCCGCTTTCAGCAGTGAGAAATGAATCGTCCCGACGCACATAGCCCTTGATAATCAGGTACGCAGCGAACAGGAAAAACAGGTTATCGAACTTCAGTAGTTTTCGCGCGGTCACAATCATGATTTATTCATACTAAATACAGGCGTATAGCGTAGGCTCTTAGTGGTACCTGAATCCGTGACTTCAATGCGGATAACAGAGTGCAATATACTGGTCTCACAGTGGATTTTAAAAAATCTTAGCTCCACCCTTAGGTTAATCGGGTATTTTTTAAACCGCTGTGGAATCAAGAGCTTGTGCTCTGTACCGTAGTGAAGTCACGGATTCAGGCGGTATATAAAGTAGCAGGCTATTTCGAATAACCGTATTAACCCGTAACGAAATTTTTATTAACTGTTAACACGATCAGGAACACGGATAGGTTCCCTTGGCGGGCATATTTTTTTCACTGATGGGGAATTTAGCTGATGCGTTGCATATTTCCTGTGAACTAGTGCATATAAATAGAGATTATGCAGCTAACTTCGCTAATATTGCCTATAATATGAAAATTATTAGACATCTCATCAATTTCAATGCAAAATTCACACTTTAAGCTAATTTAGCGCTATCTTCATAAAAATATGGCACATATTCTTATAATTAACGGCCCAAACCTGAATTTACTCGGAACTCGCGAACCCGGCCATTACGGGACCAAAAACCTGCCAGACATCATTGCAGATCTCGAGAATCTCGCCAGCTCGCTGGGCCATGATATTAGCCATATCCAGAGTAATAGCGAAGCCGAACTCATCGACCAGATTCACCAGGCCAGAAATGATGCAACCCAGTTCATCATTATCAATCCTGCGGCACTGACACATACCAGTGTAGCCCTGCGGGACGCCATCTCTGGCGTGGCGATTCCTTTCATTGAAGTTCACCTTTCCAATATTCACAGCCGGGAATCATTCCGCCAGCAGTCGTATTTTTCCGATATTGCTGCCGGTGTCATTTCCGGACTAGGCGCCCAGGGCTATGAACTGGCGCTGCGCGCCGCAGATAATCAGCTAACTGCCAAATAAAGGTCAGATACCGAATGGATATACGTAAGATAAAAAAACTCATAGAACTGCTCGATGAATCCGGCATAGCCGAGATTGAAATCAAAGAAGGTGAAGAATCGGTACGCATCAGCCGCCAGTCGGCCAATGCAGCTGTGGCTCCGGTATCCATGATGCCAGCGCCGGCACCAGCCCCCATCGCCGCTCCTGTTGCCAGCGCCGAAGTGGCCCCAGCGGCGGAACCGGAAATCAGTGGGCACAAGATTACTTCCCCCATGGTTGGCACTTTCTACCGTTCGCCGTCACCGGGCACCCCTGAATTCACTGATGTTGGCAAACGCGTGAATGCCGGAGATACACTTTGTATAATCGAGGCGATGAAAATTCTCAACCAGATTGAAGCCGATGTATCCGGCGTCGTTAAAGCGGTTCTGGTAGAAAACGGCCAGCCAGTCGAATTCGGCCAGCCACTGTTCATTATTGAATAAAGAATTTCTATGATTGAAAAAATTGTCATTGCCAATCGAGGCGAAATCGCTCTGCGTATATTACGAGCCTGCCGCGAACTGGGTATCAAAACCGTGGCCGTCCATTCCGAGGCCGACCGCGACCTGAAACATGTCCGCCTGGCAGACGAGTCCGTGTGTATCGGCCCGGCGCCGTCGTCACAGAGCTATCTCAATGTACCCGCCATCATCAGCGCGGCTGAAGTTACCGATGCCACAGCCATTCACCCTGGCTACGGTTTTCTGTCCGAAAATGCCGACTTCGCTGAGCGTGTCGAAGATAGCGGTTTCATTTTCATCGGCCCCACGTCTGACTCCATTCGTCTCATGGGAGACAAGGTTGCGGCCATCGAAGCTATGAAAAAAGCCGGCGTACCCACGGTACCTGGCTCAGATGGTTCCCTCGGCGAGGACAAGGAAACCAACCTGAAAATCGCCAAGAAAATTGGTTACCCGGTCATCATTAAAGCCGCCGGTGGCGGTGGTGGCCGCGGTATGCGCGTGGTGCATTCAGAAGCGGCATTATTGAACGCTATTTCATTGACCAAATCGGAAGCTGGCGCAGCGTTCGGCAACGATATGGTGTACATGGAAAAATTCCTCGAACATCCACGCCATGTTGAAATCCAGGTACTTTCTGATGGCCAGGGCCATGCGGTTCACCTGGCAGAAAGGGATTGCTCCATGCAGCGCCGACACCAGAAAGTCGTGGAAGAGGCCCCCGCCCCCGGCATTACCGATGAACAACGCCAACGTATCGGTAACCGTTGTGTCGAAGCCTGTATCCATATGAACTACCGCGGCGCAGGCACATTCGAATTCCTGTACGAAAACGGCGAATTTTATTTCATCGAAATGAATACCCGTGTTCAGGTTGAACACCCGGTAACGGAAATGATTACCGGTGTCGATATTCTCAAGGAACAGATTCTGATCGCTTCCGGCATGCCGTTACGCCTGACACAGGATGATGTCAAAATCACCGGTCACGCTATCGAGTGCCGCATCAACGCTGAAGATGCCCGAACCTTTATACCGTCACCCGGAAAAATCACCGCCTACCATCCACCCGGCGGGCCTGGCATCCGGGTTGAATCCCATATCTACAGTGGTTACACCGTGCCACCCCATTACGATTCCATGATCGGTAAACTCATCGCCCACGGTGAAGACCGGGATACTGCTATCGCACGTATGCTGGGAGCCCTGTCGGAACTGGTCGTGGATGGCATAAACACCAACAAGGATCTGCAAATTGACATCATGAGTGACTCCAACTTCCAGGCCGGTGGTGCAGATATCCACTATCTGGAAAAGAAACTGGGCCTGTCCTGAGGTGGCACTCGTCAAACCGATAGCGGCTGTTTAGCCATGCCATGGATCCAGGCCTTACTTGAAGTCACACAGTCTCGTTGTGAGACCGCCGAAGACGCCCTGCTGGAAGCAGGCGCTATCTCGGTGACCTATCGCGATGCCGAAGACAATCCGGTGCTGGAGCCCGCCCCTGGTGAAACCCCCCTGTGGGAAAACGTCATCCTCATGGGGCTGTTCGAAGCCGGCGCCGATACCCAGCGTATCAGCCAGCATATCGCCGAAAAACTGGGTACGGATGTGCCGGTTAAAATTGAACAACTGGAAGACAAGGACTGGATTCGCGCCTGGATGGATGATTACCATCCCATGCAGTTTGGTAAACGGCTGTGGATTTGTCCCAACCACCTGACGCCACCACAACCACAGGCAGTCAACCTGATGCTGGACCCCGGACTGGCCTTCGGTACTGGCACTCACCCCACTACCGCACTGTGCATGGAATGGCTGGACAGTGCCGACGTGAACGCCAGAACCGTACTTGATTATGGCAGTGGATCGGTGGTACTGGCGATAGCGTCCCTGTTACTGGGGGCAAGCCACTGCGATGCCACCGATATCGACCCCCAGGCACTGGAAGCCACCTGCAATAATGCAGTCACAAACGGTGTGATGGGGCGTCTCTCCGTACTGGAAATCGGTGAACTCAACACGCAGCAATACGACATCGTACTGGCCAATATTCTGGCTGGCCCGCTAACCGAACTGGCTCCACGCCTGGCATCCTATACTCGCGTCGGTGGCCAGATTGTTCTATCTGGCATCCTGGCGACCCAGGCCGAAGACATCCTGCGAAGTTACAGCCCCTGGTTTGATATGCAACCGGTGGCTGAACGGGAAGAATGGATCCGGATTACAGGCACCCGCCGCCATGATGCAGACTGAATGTCCCCATTGCCACACCCTGTTCAGGGTCACGGAAGAACAGCTGGAACAGTCCAATGGTGAAGTACGCTGTGGCCATTGCCTGGCGGTATTCTCTGCCCAGAACCCCTACCGCTCACCGGACGCCGAGCAGGAACCGGATAACAGCGAAGCTGAAGACAGGTTCGAGCCGCCCGAAAACCTGAACGATGTCGTTCCTCCGGAATTGCGTGCCGAAACCCGTAGCACAGCCTCGCAACGTCACTGGGGAGCCACACTTTTCTGGACCTTCACCAGTCTGCTACTCATGCTCACACTCGCCGGCCAGTGGATATATTTTGATCGCAACCGACTGGTGCAAAATAACGACCTGCGCCCCTGGTTAAGCCTGGCCTGCCAGCGACTGGCGCCACTACTCGATTGCCACTTACCTGATCCGCGCGATGTATCCCGCATTGAGCTCACCAGTAAAAATGTGTTTACCCATCCCAACGAAAAAAATGCCCTGATGATTTCCGCCACCCTGGTCAACCAGGCGCCATTCGAACAGGACTACCCCATCATCGAGCTACGCTTTGAAGACATCCGTGGACACTCCGCCGCTGCACGTCGTTTCAAGCCCGAAGAATACCTGGATATGCCGGCGTCCCAAATCGGCAAAATGGAACCCGGTAACCCGGTCACCTTCAAACTGGCCATCCAGGACCCGGGTAAGGACGTCGCCAGTTATGAGTTTAATTTTCTGTAGTCTCGCGAATGAAACACTCTAGCAGTTAGATTCCCAACGACATCGCCTGCAGCAATTCTACGAACAATACCAGCATAGCAACAACACCTGCCGCAAATGCGGCGATACGCACATACGGCAACCCCAGGGTAAACACCACAAAATGAACCAGGCGTGCAACAAAATAAGCTTCGCAGGCCAGCACCGTGGTCCCATTGCCGGCTCCAACCAGCACCACACTGATCACCAGCGGGGCAAACACAACCAGGTTTTCCACCGCATTGTTATGTGCCCGCATCATTCGCTCGGCCCAGTTCACCCGCGTTTCGGTATGACCATTCGGGTCATACAAAGCCTGCGCAAAACCTTGCTCCCACAAACGGTTAACAATATACGGCAACCACATCAAACCGGTCATAACACAGGTCAGCGCCAGCCAGTAAATTTCATAGGATGTTGAATAGCTCATACTGCCTCCTGTCTTCCTGACACCAGCTGCTGGTATTGCGCCAGTAATTTAGGATTATCCATCGAGCCGTGATGATGCAGCTGCTTCCAGCCCTGACGGTATTTTAGAAACGTCCGGGAAGTACGGATCGCCAGTTCGAGTTTATGCCCATCTTTTTCAAGCCAGCCTCGTTCCCTGCCAACGGCACAGAACATGGATTCGGTTTCATGAAGGCTGAAATCATAGAACTCCACATAGACTGTCGCCGCACCGTTAAAAATGCGTTCATACACGCCGGCGATTTCATCCCAGCCTCGCTTCACGCCACCCAGGGGATTGGACATTGAAGCCTGTTTCGACTGTAGCCAGTTTGACGCTACCGTCTCCAGGTCTCTGGCATTAAAGCCCTGGTAAAACTGGATCAGGCCAGCCATGGGCGTCGCCTCGTCCAGTACCACTTCGGAGCCGGTAATCGGCTGGTTAAATATTTTCATATCGCTCTCCATATGTTGTATATACAACTATAAAGCTAAAAAAATACAGGCCACCACAGACCTGCCCTTATAAAAAACGCATCAAGCTAGCTTGTCATATGCCTGGCGCAACTTGCTCACCAGTTCCTGCATCTCCTTATTGCCCAGTGTCGATAACATGGTCTGAAACAGGGCGTCACCGGTTTTTTCCAGTTTGGCCTGCAAGGCCTTACTACCGCGAGTTGGGAAAACCAGCACATCCCGCCCCTGGCGTTCACGCCGTAGCAGTTGTCGAGCCTCCAGTGCATCCACGAAACGGGTAACCGTGGATTTCTCCAGCCGGAGTTCATCCACCACCTGTTTCTGGCTAATACCGGGCTGATCCAGCACCAGCCGCACCAGGTAGGCATGGGCTGGTGACAGTTCAAATTCATGAAACGCCTGTTCCCAGATTTTATTCACCCTTCTGGCCAGCGCATTTACATTGAAAAACAGGCAACGTTCAAACATGAGAAAAACTCTAACATGACACTGTTGTACATACAACCTATATAAATCACTTATCAACTGAATCATTTTAAAATTTCATATTCCAATAGCCGCAATGGTGCAATATATGCATTGCCGAGTTAAGCTTGAAACAATATCGCAACAGGAGCCAAACATGCAGCTAGCAATGATCGGTCTTGGACGGATGGGCGCCAATATGGTGCGCCTCCTGGCAGGAGACGGACACCAGGTGGTGGCCTATGACGTTAACCCGGAGGTTGCCAACGAACTGGCGCAAGAGCTGGACGCTGTCACCGCAGCCCCGGACCTTGCCTCACTGGTATCACAATTACCGGCGCCGCGTAGCATCTGGCTTATGGTGCCTCACCAGTTTGTCGACGATAGCATCAAGGCATTACAGGAAGCGGGCCTGCAGGCCGGTGACCTGGTCATCGATGGTGGTAACTCCAACTACAAGCTGTCTATCCAGCGTGGTGAAGCCTTACATAGCCAGGGCATTCATTATGTCGACTGCGGGACTTCCGGTGGCGTGTGGGGACTGGAGAAAGGTTACAGCATTATGGCCGGCGGCAGCGACCAAGCCATTGCCATGATTCGCCCGGCACTGGAAACCCTGGCACCGGGCAAGGAACAGGGCTGGGGTCACGTTGGCCCGATCGGTTCGGGGCATTATGTCAAGATGGTCCATAACGGCATCGAATACGGCATGATGCAGGCATTTGCCGAAGGCTTCGAACTCATGCAGGCAAAACAGGGCTTCAACCTGGATATGGAACAGATCGCCAAAATCTGGCAACACGGCAGCGTGGTTCGCTCCTGGCTACTGGACCTGATTGCCGATGCGCTGGCGGACGAACCCTATTTCGACGACCTGAGCGATTACGTGGACGATTCTGGCGAAGGCCGTTGGACCGTGGAAGACTCTATCGAAAATGCTATTCCCGCACCAGTTCTAACCCTGGCATTACAGATGCGCTTCCGTAGTCGCCAGGACCCATCCTACGGCGGCAAGCTACTCAACGCCATGCGCGCCGGTTTTGGCGGTCACTTTATTCGCAAACTGGATGACTAATGCCTATGAAAACCATCGATAACACCAACATGGAAAACTGCGCCCCCCCTGCCAATATTGTTATCTTTGGCGCCACCGGCGACCTGACCCGACGCAAACTTATTCCGGCACTACTAAAAATGCTGGAATGCAACCTGATGGATAAACGCGGCCGCATTATCGGAGTGGTACGAAAACTGAGCTTTGATGAATGGGTAGATAAAATTCATAGCGGCCTGAAAGAATTTAGCGCTGATAGTGACTTAATCGAACAACAATGGCCGGTATTAAAAGACATGCTCAAGATGGTGTCCGGTGACCTGAGTGAAGCGGACACCTATCAGCAGATCAGCCAGAGCCTGGAAACCATCGACGGCCAGAAGAACACCCTGTTCTATCTCGCCATTCCCCCCAGATGGTATGTAGATGTTGCCAGCTCACTCAGCCAGGCGGGACTCAACGATGAGACTGAAGGCTATCGCCGCATCGTTATTGAAAAACCTTTCGGCATGAACCTGGAAACCTCGCGCGAACTCAACCTGCAGTTACAGGCTTCGTTCAACGAAAACCAGATTTACCGTATCGATCATTATCTCGGTAAGGAAAGTGTGCAGAACCTGCTGGTTTACCGTTTTACCAACAGCATTCTCGAACCCCTGTGGAACCGGAATTACATCGATCACATCCAGATATCCGCGGCCGAATCCATCGGCATCGAATACCGTGCCGATTATTATGAGCATGCCGGCGCCCTGCGGGACATGATCCAGAGCCACCTGATGCAGGTCATGACCCTGGTGGCCATGGAACCACCGGTAGAATTCACTGCGGATGCGGTGCGCGATGAAAAAATGAAAGTACTGCGCGCCATTCGCCGCTTCGAACCGGAACAGGTTGAACAACTCACTGTTGCAGCTCAGTACGCCTCCGGCAAGGTCAATGAAGAGAAGGTTCCGGCTTATGTCAGTGAGCCGAATGTTTCACCAGACTCTGCTACCGAAACATTTTCCGCGGTAAAGTTTCACATTGACAACTGGCGCTGGCAGGGTGTGCCATTTATTCTATGGACCGGCAAACGCATGCAGAAACGGGCATCGGAAATTGTCATCCGCTTTCGAAAACCGCCGTTTAACCTGTTTGACTCGGAAGGCTCTATTCCCACTGCCAATGCCCTGGTGTTCCGGTTACATCCCGACGAAGGTATCGTGTTACGCATGAATGCAAAGAAACCCGGACTGACCACGGAAATCCAGCGCATGGTTATGCGTGCCCCGTATGCGGACAACGGCAATGATGTGGCGGATGCCTATGAAATATTGCTACACGACGTGCTCATGGGCGACGCCACACTGTTTTCCCGCGCCGATGAAGTGGAAGAATCCTGGGCTATTGTCGAACCCATCCTGGACGCCTGGAAAGACCGGTTCTCCATCGAACGCTATCGCGCCGGTACCTGGGACATACCCGACATGGACAAGTTACTGGCAGGCTGTGTCGGTGGCTGGCACCAGCCCACATGAAGCCGCAACACCAGTGGCATGTGTATGATTCAGCGCAGGCAGCATCACAGTCTTGTGCCGAATTTATGAGCCACCAGATTCAAGAATGCCTGGCACAAAATGAGCATTGCAGCATTGCCCTGCCCGGCGGTAAAACCCCGGCTGACTGCCTGCAACACATCAGCCAGCAGGATATCGACTGGCAACGTACTCACTGGCTGCCGGGAGACGAACGTTGCCTGCCGATCGGTGATACGGAACGCAACGACACCCTGTTCCATGAACATTTTTTAAACCTGATTCCATTGCCGGCTGAGAACTTTCACCCTATGCCGGCTGAGCTGGGTGCTGAACAGGGCGCCGAAGAATTTTCACAACAACTCGGTTCCGTGTTACCACTGGACATTGCTTTTTTAGGTATGGGAGAAGATGGACACACTGCCAGTCTGTTTCCCGACAATCCGGCACTGACGGTGGATACGCCTGCTGTAGCCGTACACAATTCACCGAAACCACCACCAGATCGCATTTCATTGAGTATTGCCTCACTGCAACAGGCCGGCCTGCGCTGTGTGCTCACGCTGGGCGCATCCAAGCGTGATGCGCTAACACAAATCCAGCAGGGGAAATTATTACCGATTAATACTATTGGCCCTGTCCACTGGTTTGTCGACAGGGCAGCGATGGCGGATTGATTATTGTACCAGGTGCACACTCTGAAGCATGCGGTAGAACTCCGCTGACATGGCTTCTCGGTTTTCCAGCTTTACGGTAGCCGTCATAATCAGCATGACATTCGGCGACTTTTCTATCTGGTACTGCATACTCCGGGTGCCGGGATACACACCATCGAAATCCAGGTACAACATATTGTAACCATTCACGTTGACGCGTTTACACTGGTAGACATGGGTGGTTTTTTTAAAGATCTTGCTCAATTCCCCCGGTAACGCCTTGCATGCGGCGGCGGTCGCCTTGCCGGTGGCGGGAATCGAACCAACCTGTTTCAGGACATTCACATTATCCATGAACTGGCTACTGCCATCGGGACGAAAATAAATTTCCACCCGGCCCGCCTTGATCAATGGCACCACCTGGTTCAACAGGTCACTGGACATGCCTTTCACTTTGGAGAAATCAAACAGATCAGGATTGGATTTAATTTCTTCCCCGGTGAGAGGAATCCAGAAATCCGGAATGGTAATACTAAAACCAAAAGTACTGTTAATATTTTTAGCAGACACTGGTGCCGGTTTCGATTCGACACAGGCGGTCACTGGCAGCAGCAGAAGAAAAACAACAAGAGCACGCAAGATCATGATAATAGCCTGGTTAATAGTTTCCGAGAGTATAGACCAATAATATCAGCCTATTTGGGCTGCAAATTATGTTGATGGTTTCCTTCATTCCAAATTCTTAATTCTTAATTCTTAATTCTTAATTCTTAATTCTTAATTCTTAATTCTTAATTCAAATTATCCCAGCATATCTTTCAACGACGCCAGGTGTGCCCGACCTCGGTCTTTGGCTTTCTCTTCGTCCACCTGGCGGCCACCGCCCTCCCATTCGATTTCATCTTCTGGCAGTTCATTGAGAAAACGGCTGGGATCGCATTCGATATCTTCACCATAACGCCGACGCTTGGTGGCATAACAGATAGTGAGTTCTTTCTGCGCCCGGGTAATGCCGACATACATCAGGCGGCGCTCTTCTTCCAGGCTGTCTTCTTCGATGCTGGTGCGATGGGGCAGCAATTCTTCTTCCACACCGACCATGTACACATAGGGAAATTCCAGCCCCTTGGCGGCATGCAGGGTCATGAGACTCAGGGCATCACTGTTCTTTTCTTCATTGTTGCGTTCCAGGATATCCATCAGCGCCATATGCGCTACCAGGTCCGCCAGGGTGTCGCCTTTTTCATCCTTGTGTAAACGCCCCAACCAGTCCACCAGCTCCATGACATTTGCCATGCGCCGTTCCGCCTGTTTTTCATCACCGCTCTGGGCAAACAACCATTGCTCGTAATCGATTTCGTGAATGAGTTTTTTCACCGCCACCACCGGGTCTTCCTGTTCCGCATGGCGCGCCAGTAGCTGGATCCAGTCATGGAATTCCTGCAGGCGACCACGGGCTCGTTCATTCAAAACCGAAGCCAGCCCCATTTCATTACAGGCTTGATACAGGCTGATGCTGCGCTGACCGGCATAGCTGCCGAGTTTTTCCAGGGTGGCGGCGCCGATTTCACGTCGCGGGGTATTGATGATGCGCAGGAACGCGGCATCGTCATCGGGATTCGCCAGGATGCGCAGATAACTCATGATGTCCTTGATTTCGGAACGATCAAAGAACGACAGGCCACCGCTGACCACATAGGAAATCTGCATTTCCCGCAGGTATTTTTCGAACAGGCGGGACTGGGAATTACTGCGGTACAAAATCGCGTAATCACCGAAGTGGGTACGGTTCTGGAACATATGGGTCTTGATTTCCACCACCACCCGTTCCGCTTCAGAGTCGGCGGATTTGCATTCGATAATGCGTACCGATTCCCCTGGCGCCAGGTCCGACCAGAGCTTTTTATCGAACAGGTGCTCGTTATAACTAATGAGGTGGTTGGCGCATTTGAGGATACGCGGGGTGGAACGGTAGTTCTGTTCCAGCTTGATAATTTTCAGCTGCGGATAATCCTTCGACAGCTGCGCCAGGTTTCCGGCCGTGCCCCACTCCAGGCATAGATGGACTGGTCGTCGTCCCCCACTGCGGTCAATCGAGCTCTATGCCCCAGCAACAGCTTGACCATTTCGTACTGGCTGGCATTGGTGTCCTGGTATTCGTCCACCAGCAGGTAGTGCATGCGCTGCTGCCATTTCTCCAGGCTTACCTGGTGTTGCAGGAACAATCGCACCGGCTGCAGGATCAGGTCGTCGAAATCCATGGCGTTATAGGCATGCAGCTGACGCTGATAGCCTTCGTACATTCGTGCATAGCGCTGTTCCACTTCGTTTTCCGCCTGCTGCAGGGCCTGCGGCGGCAGGATGAAATCGTTCTTCCAGCGGGAGATGCGCCAGCGCACCATGTCCGCATCACCGTCCGCGGCACTGTTCCCCATCAGGCCCTTGATCAGGCCGATGGTGTCGGCGGTATCGAAAATACTGAAGCCGGGTTTGTAGTCCAGGTGCTTGCAATCAGTCTTGAGAATGCGCAGCCCCAGGTTGTGGAAGGTGGAGACAATCAGGCCGCGGCTTTCCTTGCGCGCCAGCATGTCGCCGACGCGGGCTTTCATTTCCCGGGCCGCCTTATTGGTAAAGGTCACCGCGGTTATATGGTTGGCATTGATACCGCAATCACGAATCAGATAACTGATTTTGCGGGTTATCACACGGGTTTTGCCGCTGCCGGCGCCGGCCAGCACCATCACTGGTCCGTCTATGTACTCTACGGCTGCTTTTTGTTGGGGGTTTAATCGGGACAAGTCAATCACTCTACGGCAAGCCGGCTATTCTACCTGTTCTGGGACACAATCCAACTATTACCCGGGGAATATTTACAGCCTGTGATTTGCATTCGGTATTTCGCGTGATAGCATCCATGTCCATGATTATTAATCAAAAAACCGGGGTACTGGCGGAAGCGGACTACCAGCCCTCCCCCAATTGCGACCCGCGCCCGGAGGAATCGGACATTAATCTGATCGTGATCCATAACATCAGCCTGCCACCGGGAGAATTCGGCGGGCCCTACATCCAGCAGCTCTTTACCAACGCCCTCGATCCGGATGAACACCCGTATTTCGCCGAGATCCATCAGCTGGAAGTCTCCGCCCACCTGCTGATCCGTCGGGATGGCAGCCTGGTGCAGTTCGTGCCTTTCGACCAGCGCGCCTGGCATGCGGGCGTGTCCTGCTACGAGGGACAGGAACGCTGTAATGACTTTTCCATCGGCATAGAACTGGAAGGCACCGATGACCAGGCCTACGAAGAAATTCAATACCAGCAACTGGGCCAGGTTATCGAGACACTGCTACAGACTTATCCGGGACTTGCTAAAACGCGCATTACCGGGCATTGTGATATCGCATTGGGACGCAAGACCGATCCCGGCCCGGCCTTCGACTGGAACAAACTCAAAACCATCATAAACAACTGATAATCTTATGGCTTTAATTTGCATACTCATTGGACTGATACTCGAACGCACCACCCGCAGCCTGGAAGAATGGCGCCAGTTTCACTGGTTTGATCACTACAGCAAATGGATAATCCGGCGGGTGCCGGGCCTCACCAGCTGGGGCGCATCCTCCATTATCGTGTTGCTGCTGCCGATACTACTGGTGATACAGCTGCTGGACTACAGCGTCGAAGACACTCTGTTTGGCCTGTTCGCTTTTATCTATTCCCTGGCGGTGTTGATCTACACCCTGGGCCCCACCGATCTTGACTGGGAAGTAGACCAGTACCTGGCGGCCCGGGAAAAAGGCGACGAAGAAAAAGCCCAACAGCTTGCCTCACGCATCATGAGCCGACCGGCATCCGATTCGCCGGACCAGCAAATTGCCGATGTCATGCATTCGATTCTGGCACAGGCCAATAACCGCCTGTTCGCCGTGATTTTCTGGTTCGTCATCCTCGGCCCCCTGGGAGCCATGCTGTATCGGCTGGCCTGGTATACCATGACCAATAACAACCATCCCACCATCGCCACCGCCGCCAGCAAACTCGAAGCCATTCTAGCCTGGGCCCCGGCCCACCTGGTGGCAGCCGGTTATGCCCTGACCGGTAACTAAGAAGGCGCCAGCCAGGGATTCAAGGAGAAAGCCAAGCAGAACACCCTGAACGAATGCAATTACCTCACCCTGGTGTCGGCAGGCCTGGGTGCCCTCAAGGATTGCGAACCGGGCGAGGAAACCGCCTGCATCCGCGCCACCCGCGGACTGGTATTACGCACCCTGGTGGTATGGCTGGCAGTCATCGCGGTACTGACCCTGATTGGCTGGACTGGCTGAGGCTGTTCCGACTATGCCCGTGACCGGTATTGACCTGATGCGGCACGGTGAACCCGAGGGTGGCCGGCGCTACCGTGGCAACCGCATCGATGATCCGCTCAGCGACACCGGCTGGCAACAGATGTGGGAGGCCATCCCTCCCACACCACCTTGGAGCCACATCATCAGTTCCCCCATGCGCCGCTGTCGTAGCTTTGCCGAATCACTGGCAGAATCCCTCGACGTGGACTGTCGTGTCAAAGATAAGCTGAAAGAAATCGGTTTTGGTGACTGGGAAGGATTTACCCCCGACAAGATCCGGCAGCAACAGGGAGAAGCTCTGGACCGGTTCCTGTTAGACCCCATTAACAACACCCCACCCGGTGCCGAACCACTGCCGAATTTTGCCCGCCGCATCTGGCATTGCTATGAAGACATCTGCCACGAATATCGGCATCAGCAAGTGCTAGTGGTTGCACATGCCGGGGTGCTACGGATCATTACCAGTCACATCCTGAGCATGCCGCTAGCGGCCGTGTATAGTCATTTAAAAATTGATTATGCCGCGATCGTACGAACCCGGCACTACGATGACAAACCGGCAGAACTGATCCTGGGCACAGTGAAATAATCCCAGGTCTGACGGCAACTGCCGGTTGCTAGTTTCCCTCATCCAGCTGTAGATTGCCTCGACCCTGTTCCTTGGCGGCATACAACAAGCGATCGGCACGCTCCACCACCTGTTCAATATTTTCGTCAGTTTCCAGTATCGCCGTGGCCCCGGCGCTAATACTGATCACATGGGTATGTCTGGGTAATTCCAGCTGTTCCTGCTGGGCGCTACGAAAATCCTGCGCGAGGTTTTTATACCAGTCTTGCAGATCCAGGTTGTCGGAATTCATCAATACCAGCACAAATTCGTCGCCACCCAGACGGGCACAGATGTCGGTATCGCGGCTATGTTCCCTGAGGCAGTTAGCCAGCATGCGTAACAGCCGATCCCCCGCCACATGCCCCAGCACATCATTGGCCTGCTTGAAATTATCCAGGTCAATCAACACCATGTGAATACTCATACCTCGTTGCGCCAGATGAAAGCAACGCTCGGTTTCCTGCTGGAACGCGCGCCGGTTATACAGCCCGGTCAATTCATCGGTAATACTGAAATTCACCAGTTGTTGCTGATAATGACTGATGTCCCGTGCGATAGCCTGAATCCCGTTCATCACATCATGGGTCTCTGCCAGGCGCGATTGAATTTCTCCCTGACCTTCCCTGCTTCCGCCGACATTTTTCAGCAAGTGATGAATGGAATTAAAATCGGCTTCGAAGATGTGCAATAGCCTGCTGGCCATAATATACAACACCAGTGCCAGTAAAATAAACATGGAAAAACTGATCCAGCCTTCGGTGATTAACACCGGGCTAAGATTCAATTCTGCCACTTCCGCTTCCAGGGTCCAGTCGGTACCGGGTACACCCAGGGTGATTTTCTCACCGGGACGTTCCTCCGGGGCAAGTCGGTCGACCTGGGCGATCACCTGCTTATTGGCGGAACGCAGGGTAAACTTCTGTCCGTCCGATATCAGGTTTTCCAGCTGCTGCTGTAGCAATTTCAGGCTAAAGCTGGCGAACACCACACCAATGGTTTCATCCTGCTTTTTCACATTCACCATGACATCGAAATGATCCAGCCCAGCATCCTGTTTATGCACCGGATATTCCGGCACCGGCAAACCGTGAATCCGTTTTTTAATATCTTCCAGACAACGCTTGCCCAGGCTCAACGCCGGTGGATCACCTTTTACCACGCCATCCAGATCGACCAGCGCCAACCCGGTCGTATCCGGTATCAACTGGCGATTATGCTGGGCCCAGGCCTGGGATGGCTGCGCATCGGAAAATAACAGCAGCTTGGCTACGTCCGTCTGGTGTGACAGTTTTGAAATAATGCTCTGATAAAAAGCGATCAGATGGGAAATGTTTTCGATTTTAGCGCTAACATTCTGTAGCGCCTGGGCATGGAACCGCTGGCTCAGGTAATCTTCCATCACCACATACGACAAACAGGTGAGTAGAAACACGATGGCGAAAACCGTCATCGTATAACGTGCCAGAATTTTTTTGAGGGAGAGCTTGGGCATAATCCAGGGCCTGATGGCGTTTATGGGTGAGATGCGCACCTGCATCCAATCGCTTCAGCCCTGACAACACCCTTGTATATTATGTATCCAGTTTAGCAGAGATCTGTTTTAACCGCGGTAAATCCAGACGGTATTTTTCTGCCGTTTCCAGCGCACGCGCCAGTCTGGCGGGTGCACTACGTCCCATGCATTTATGCGCCAGGTCGCCCTGAAACGCTATGAGCATGTCATTGATCAAGGTATCCTGATCCAGTGATGTCTGAGTCATGGCGGACTGCAACTGGATAATTTCTTCCGCCACTTCACGCGCCAGCCCCTGGTGCTGTTCCCATAATTCTCCCACCGTACCGCCCACTTCCAGCCCGGCGATGTTGGTGGTGAGAATATACACATTCTTCAACACCAGCTCGAACAGCAGGGCTTTTTCATCCAGCAGGGTTTTGACCGGTATTTCCAGGTTACCCAGGGCATCACGTACGATATTGCTATGCGGACCATACACCGGTGATGGAATCAGCACTTTGAAGTCCTGGCCTTTTTTCTTTTCGAACCACACGGAAATAACGCTGGGCTTTTTAATGCCATGGTCGGTCCAGTCAGCAGGCAGTAATTCGTTCTGTAACAACAGCAGTTTGTCCTTCCATACCGGTGGCAATGCTTCCAGTACCGGGCTCAAGTCATTTTCCGCCACCGCCACAATGACCAGTTCGGGATCATGTAGCTGTTCCGCAACCTGCTGCATATCCATATCGCGCAGCACGGGAAACACCGGGTATCCACTGCGTAAAAATCCGCGTGCAAACACACCGCCCATTTCACCGACACCCAGTAGAACTACCGGTTTTTTCATCATGACTGCCCTTCCGTTGTAATGCTAGAATCCGATGATTATAACAAGACCGGTAAATTGATGAATAACGATCCGCGCCTGCAGCAGTTACACGCCTGGCTAAATCAATCAGGTATTCAATACCTGTCCCTCGAACCCGCATCCGCCGATGCCAGTTTCCGCCGTTACTTCCGTATTCGCCTGAATACAGGTGAAACGCGTGTAGTCATGGATGCGCCGCCGGCGCAGGAAGACTGCAAACCCTATGTAGCCATTGATCAATTGCTGGAATCAGCACAGGTGCATGTACCCCATATCTACAACTGGAATGAAGCCCAGGGTTTCATGTTGTTAAGTGACCTGGGTAATACCCCCTACCTGTCTGCGCTGGAAACAGCCGAGCCTGACCCACTGTATCGCCAGGCCATCGATGCCATTGTGGAAATGCAAACCATACAAACCAGCCTGCCGGCTTACGACGAGGCATTGCTGCAACGGGAAATACATTTATTCGATGAATGGTATCTGGGCCGGCATTTACAATTATCCCTGAGCCAATCTCAGCAACAAACGCTTTTCCAGGTCTATGAAGAACTCCAGCACAACGCCCTGGCCCAGCCTCGCTGTTTTGTGCACCGGGATTACCATTCGCGTAATTTAATGCTGTGCCCGGACAACAATCCCGGTGTCATCGATTTTCAGGATGCAGTCATCGGCCCGGTCAGTTATGACCTGGTGTCCCTGCTGAAAGACTGTTACATCGCCTGGCCCAGACACCAGACTCTGACCTGGCTCGATTATTATTTACAGCACACGCCCCTTAGCCCTGAACGTGATGAATTCATCCAGTGGTTCGACCTGATGGGCGTACAACGACACCTGAAAGCGACCGGGATTTTTGCCCGTCTCAATCATCGCGATGGCAAACCGGCTTACCTGAACGACATTCCCCGTAACCTGGCCTACATCTTCGATACCTGCCGTCGGTATCACCAGTTGCAGGCATTTGCCGAACTGTTGGTGTCACTGGACATTGAACCGGAGCCAGAACGCATGAGGCAAATCCAGTGAAAGCCATGTTACTGGCGGCCGGACGCGGTGAACGCCTGCGGCCATTGACCGATACCACCCCCAAACCGCTACTACAGGCTGGTCATCGACGACTCATCGAACACCATCTGGTGCATCTGGCAGATGCCGGTTTTACCCAGGTCATCATCAATACCGCCTGGCTGGGGGATCAGATCCAGCGCCTGCTGGGAGATGGCAGCCAGTATCGCTTGCAGATCCAGTATTCCCATGAAGGTCGCTCGGCGCTGGAAACCGGGGGCGGCATTTTCCACGCCCTGCCGCTACTGGGCGAGGCACCCTTCCTGGTGATCAATGCGGATATCTGGTCCGATTATCCGCTGATCCGGCTCAAGGACCGGGCCATGGACAGCCTGGCTCACCTGGTGATGGTGCAGAATCCGGAACACCATCCGGAAGGTGACTTCGGCATCGAAGCAAACAGCTTAAGCCTGGATAGCCAGCCTCGCTATACCTATAGCGGCATCGGTATCTATACACCCCAGTTTTTCCAGGGCTGCCAGGCAGGTGCATTTCCACTGGCGCCAATGTTACGGGAATACATTCACCAGCAGCGTATTTCGGGGGAAATCTACAGCGGCGAATGGATGGACATCGGTACCATCCAGCGACTGGAGGCACTGCGGGACAAACTGGTATGAAGCATCCGCAATTTATTGCAGGCGAAAAAAAACCGGCTATGCCGGTTTTTCTTATTGCGTTGCTGGCAGCGCTTAACGACTACGCTTGAAGTCATCCGCTTTCGGCGTACCACCCCAGAGATAACGGAAGCTCAGGAAATAACTGTTATCCACCGTATCGGACGTATACAGACTGGCTTCCATTTCAAATCGTTCGGTTTTACCCATACGCCAGCCCAGACCCAGGCCGTAGGATGCCCCATTGGTTTTTACCATTGACGAGCCGGCACCGGAAAAATCAAAATCCACATCCGCCTTACCATAGCGAATTTTGTAGTACATGCCCGAGTCACTTTCCACGGTTCGATAAGCGAGTGAAGTCTGTGAAACCGAAGCGACATAATCCAGATTGGTGATACTGGTACCGGTCTTGATAGTACGGGCCCGGGTATGCTCTACCGACCAGCCACGTTCTTCGATACCGACAAACAGCTCACCGGAGCCGGAGACATCCAGTTCTGGACCCTGCGCGCTAGAGCCAAACCCCATAACACCCAGACCGTACATAAAATTAATGCCTTCCTCAGCCGAAGCACTCATCGGTAAGGCCAGGCTGGCGGGTAGCAGACCCCATAAGATTATCTGTTTAAATTTCATCCCCGGTTTCCTCTTTATCGCTCTGGGTATAGTGTATTGTCAGTGATAATAGCAGGTTTTTAAAAAAAGACATTAGGCAAATCAATAATGTAGGCGATATACCTTAGAAGTCACGCAAACAATGGGAGACTTATCCCAGAAATGGAAACAGACGTCGCCGAACCATAGGCACCGCCAGCAGCAATAACAGAATTCCACCAGCCAGGGATAGCCCATAGGGTAACAGATGGGCGCCGGCACCCAGCGCAACCGTCACGGAGAAATGCCCCTGGGCAATCAGGGCATCCAGCAACAGGCCCATCAGGATACTGATCACCGACAGGCCGGTAAGGTATAAGGCTGTCGCCCAGTTGCCAAGTTCCTTGCGAATCAGCATCAGGCCGGCAATATTGGTCGCCGGCCCCACCAGCATGAACACCAGCACCGTACCGGGAGAGACCCCCGATAGAATCAAGCCTGCCGCAATCGGCGTGGAAGCCACCGCACAGATATACATGGGCACCCCCACCAGTACCATGATCAACATCGCCCCCAGGCCCTGGCCCCACTGGGCCAGCCAGCCATCCGGAATCACTGTGGCTATGATGCCGGCCACCAGGATTCCCACAAACAGCCAGTGGGAGATATCATCCAGCAGCTCGGCGCCAGCGTAATGCAGGACTTCCATAATTCTACCACGGGGTTTGGTGGCGACTTCCCCGCCACAGCAACTGCTGGTCGCAGGCTCGGTAGCGCCCTCCTCGCAGCAGCTGGCTACCGGCTCGGCCTGGCTGGGTAATTTGTCGTCTTTCCCCGCCAGAAGCGTCAGCAGGCCAGTCAGCACTGCGCTAACGAGGGCAGCGATGGGGCGATACACGGCCATCACCGGCCCCATCAGGGCATAGGTCACCGAGACAGAATCGATACTAGTTTCAGGGGTGGAGATCAGGAATGACACGGTGGCTTCACGGGAAGCACCATTACGCCGCAACGACAGTGCCGCCGGCAGCACACCGCAGGAACACAGCGGTAGCGGCGCGCCAAACAGGGCGGCTCGCCCAATCGCGCCGATACCCCGACCGCCCAGCCAGCGTTGCATGGCGTCGGCGGGAATCAGGGCCTTCACCAGGCCGGCAGCCAGCAGGCCCAGCAGCAACCAGAATGCGGTGTCCAGGTACACCGCCCAGATATTCTTTAACAATTCCAACATGGATTGATTGTAACCCATATTGAGAAGCCCGGATCATTCATCCCTGAATGATCCGGGCACGAAACAGGTAAAATGCAATTTTACCTGTTTCTTCATTTTCAATGGCTTACACGCCATTGAAAATGGCAGCACATCCATGTACTGCGGAAACTCTGAATAAGGCTGAGTTTCCTTGCGGATTTTCAGTTAAAATAGGCGGTTCTCCCACCCCCCCCCCGAGCTGTTATGAGAAAGGTCGAATTACTTGCCCCCGCGGGCACCCTGAAAAATATGCGTTATGCCTTCGCCTATGGCGCCGATGCCGTGTATGCCGGCCAGCCGCGCTACAGCCTGCGCGTGCGTAATAACGATTTCCTGGACGACAACCTGGCCATCGGCATTGCCGAAGCCCACCAGCTGGGAAAGAAATTCTTCCTCACCTCCAATGTCATGCCCCATAACAGCAAGATCAAAACCTACATCGATGACATGCGCCCGGTGATTGAGATGGGCCCCGATGCCCTGATCATGGCAGACCCGGGCCTGATCATGATGGTGCGGGAGACCTGGCCGGACATGCCGGTACACCTTTCGGTACAGGCCAATACCGTCAACTTTGCCGCGGTGAAATTCTGGCAATCAGTCGGCGTGGAACGCATTATCCTGTCCCGCGAACTGTCACTGGATGAAATCGAGGAAATCCGCCAGCAGTGCCCGGACATGGAACTGGAAGTGTTCGTCCACGGCGCCCTGTGCATCGCCTATTCCGGCCGCTGCCTGCTGTCCGGTTATTTCAACCACCGCGACCCCAACCAGGGTACCTGCACCAATGCCTGCCGCTGGGAATACAAAACCACCCCGGCGGAACAGAACGCCGAAGGTGTATACAAACCCGCGTCGAATACCGGGCAGGAACGTCATCCGGCCTCGGAGCAGGTGGTATTCCTGGAAGAAAAAAATCGCCCCGGCGAACTCATGCCCATGGAAGAAGACGAGCACGGTACCTACATCATGAACTCCAAAGACCTGCGCGCGGTGGAGCATGTGCACCGGCTGGTACAGATTGGCGTGGACAGCCTCAAGATCGAAGGCCGCACCAAGTCTCACTACTATGTCAGCCGCACCACCCAGAGCTACTGCCAGGCCATCGATGATGCCCTCGCCGGACGGGAATTCAACCCGGAACTGCTTGGCGTGCTGGAGAACCTGGCCAACCGTGGGTATACCGATGGTTTTTACCAGCGCCACCATACCAAGGACTACCAGAATTACATGGTAGGTAATTCCGTCAGCCACCAGCAACAGTTCGTGGGCGAAGTGGTGGACTATGACGCTGCCAGCGGCATGGCAGAAATCGCGGTCAAGAACAAGATTCGCGTGGGGGACAAGCTGGAACTCATCAAGCCGGACGGTAATGAAGACATCATCATCCAGCAGATGACCGACCTGCAGGGCAACCCCATGGACGAAGCCCCCGGCGGCGGTTACCAGATCCGCATCCCGCTACCGGAAAGCATGGCCCACAACGGCCTGATCGCTCGCTACATCGACACGCCCATCTATACCTGAAGCTGATCCTCCGGGAGGATTACAGGAATGTCCGGGGAGAAAACTCCGACGCTTCCGGTAACTCCTCCACCAGGCGGATGGTGTCGGCCACCAGCCTGTCGCTGGTGACCGGCCCGAGGAATTCACAGCCCCCCACATAAGCAATGTGAAAAATCCCCTGCATCTGTTCCAGGTTCAGGTTCTGGATCAGGAACGACTGGCCATCGGCTGACAACCACAGTCGCAGGTTATTCAGGGTTTTAGCCGTAATTCCCAACTTGTGCGCCTGATCGAACATGTAGGTTTTGATGCTCAGCACCACCTGGGGATGATTCTGGGATATAGCCGCCATAAAATAATCCATAAAGTGGGTAAAAACTTTCTGCGGCACTGCCAGCTCCGGAGTCGCGCTGGTTACCAGGGACAGCTTGTCCAGGGGATCAGGAGGTAACTGGCTGTTGTCCGCACTCAGGGCATTCAGCAGGCTGCGCTGCATCTGTACCCGCGATACATCCAGGTCGAATTCCGCGTACAGACGCGAAATAAACGGTTGCAGGGCAATACCGGCTTATCGGAAAATTTGTTTTGCCAGATCTGGGTTCCCTGGCGAGCCAGTTCATTATCCAGCACTTTTTCCAGCGCCAGGGAAATCGCCCGGCGTCGGCGCGAGATTTCCTGCGAGTGCATATCGGATTTGGCGTTCATCGCTATCATGGCTTGCCCTTATGAATCAGATCAGTCTGGAACTCGGGATAACCGATTTCATAATGCTCGGTGAAATCCAGTCCGCGTTGTTCATCCGTACTACTTGCCCGAAGACCGATAGTTCGATCGATCAGGTAGTAGCCCAGCAAGGCCACTGGGAAGGCCCAGCCAAACGCCACCAGGATACCGATTAACTGCGCCAGCACCTGTTTAAGGAAACTCTGATTAATTCAGAGTTTCCGCAGCACAAGGATGTGCTGCCATATTCAATGGCTGTTAAGCCATTGAATACGGAGAAATAAGGTATAATCGCATTTTACCTTTTTCGTGCTCTGATTATTCACAGATGAATTAATCAGAGTTTCCTTAACATAGACCTGAATCCGTGACTTCACTACGGCACAGAGCACAAGCCCTGTTATCCGCATTGAAGTCACGGATTCAGGATAGACTTAAAACCTTCAATTCTTTATGGCTATATTCCTCCAAGTTAACATTTCATGATTACCTGGCACCAGTACAAAAGCAACATTCATCTCAAAAAAGATTTATGGGAAATATTCTTCCGTCGCCATGACCGTTATGCGGTCTTCGATGGTGTACGCGGTATTAGTGTTATGGTGATGATTCTGTTCCATACACTCTATGGCATCACCCGGTTACTGGAAGGTGAACAACTGACGGCGTTCATTGATCATTTTCCCAGCTGGATGGACTGGGCCTGGCAGGCACGCGGTTCGGATATTTTCTTTCTGATGTGTGGCTTGCTGGTTGGACGGTCACTGATTCGTGAATATATTCACAACGGCAAAATGAATGTGCCGCGTTATTACAAACGCCGTTTAATGCGTTTATTGCCCTTGTTCTGGCTAGCGATATTACTGCACTTTGCAGCCGTTCCCCATGCTACCGATTACCTGCTGTCCAATCTGTTATTTATCGCCAATTTTATTCCGGGGCAGGAACATATTCTGCCGATTGGCTGGTCCATGGACGTGCAGATGCATTTTTATATTCTGCTGCCGATTATTATCTGGGCTGCCTATAAAACCCGGCGCCCAATGCTGACTATTATCATCATGTTTATTGCAGCTTCGGTTATCCGTTATGCAATCTTGTTAACAGAACCGCAGTTATACAAAATCTCCATTCACCAGTTACTCACCGAAAGAGAATACCGCACCACTTTCAACCACCTGATGTACACCAGACTTCTGACGCGCATCGGACCTTTTATTATGGGGTTATTACTGGCGGAAATTGATTTCCATCATGGTGAGAAAATTAAAGACTATTTCAAAGATAAACTGTGGTCATCCACCACAATATTTATTGTTGGTGCGGCCATTCTTTACATTGCTACCTATGTACCCATTCATAATCCCAAAGCCGCATTCTATGCCACCAACAATGAACTGCTGAACCTGCTGTACCATGCCTGCGATCGTAACCTGTTTAATCTCGGACTGGGCACCCTGATTTTTGCGGTGCTGTATACCAATGGTCCCAGCCTGTTATTAAAGCGCATGTTGTCCTGGCCCATCTGGCATCCACTGGCCGAGCTGGTTTACCCGATTTACCTGTTTCATTTTCCATTTATTATTCTGGCGGCAGTGACCGTGTTCGGCACCACCAATCAACATGCCATTCATGCGGTTTCCAATTTACAGTTCGTCGGCATCGTTTTATTTGCTACGCTGTACACCGCTCTATTTTCGATTATTGCGCACCTGTTTATCGAAAAACCGTTCCTGAATATTCGCAACGCCGAAGCACCATCGGTTATTCCGTCAGCCGAACTGGCTGCCGCCGGCGCCAAGGAACGCAGTTAAGATTGAATTAACCGATGCAACTGCTCCCACAGCGCTTCACATAAGCCCGGCCGATAAACCGAACGCGTAAACACCTCGTGTTCATTTTGATACATGGCCAGCAAACGGCGGTTGTTGTCCGCCACACAGGACTGGATATTCGCCAGCCGGTCTGCCACTTTCACCACCAGGGCCACAGACTCTTCACCGGTTACGCCTGCCATTTTGGCGTAGCTTCGCGCTTTTCTCTGCTTTCGGTTGTTACCCGCCTCGTCAGTAACGATGGCAACACAGCGGGCAATGAAATCACCAAACGCAAGCTGGATATCCGCATGGGTGGTATCGGTGTCCTCCACCACATCATGCAGATAGCCGATAATTTTTGCGTCATCGCCGAAACCCGCCAGATGAGCAACCACTGCATCCAGGTGATAACTGTATGGCCGGTCGCCGTATCGCTGGTCACCATGGGCCAGCAAGGCAAATGTACGCGCTTGTTCAGGCGTCATCTGGGTGATTCCACAGGTTATTGAGGATGGCTTACAGGCTACCGTTTTTACCAGCCGGAATACAGACCGGTAACCGACGAGCCAGCTTCAGGATAGCCGTCGGGAATAGCGCTTCAGCGACCCTTTATCCGACTGGGCTTGTCACATTTACCAGGGATTTTCTGCCATTGTTGGTTTCACTACATCCACAGAAAATATTAATTCTTTTAGAATCATAAAGTTATGCATGGCACCAATATTGCTAAAAATAACCATCAGGCAGAAGAATTGTCATGTGCTTTCTGACGGTATGACAATATTAGCTATTAATTCGGCTAGCGCTATATAGTTATACTACATAGCGCTCACGGGGCAAAAATCGATTCTGGAAACACGTTGGTATGAAGGCATCCTCGGATACACCCACAGCTAGTGTCCCGCTTCTCAACCGGGGCAAGAAACACGACCACCTGGAATTACTGGCGCGCATCGACACCAGTGGCTCCATCAGTGCCGCTGCCAACGCCCTGGGCATGAGTTACAAGGCGGCCTGGGAAGCGGTGGAAAAAATCAACAACCTGGCGGACCAACCGTTGGTGAAACGCCGGGTTGGCGGCCGCCAGGGCGGCGGTGCCGAGCTCACCCCCCAGGGCCGTCGCCTGGTGGCCGCCTACCGTCGCCTGGATATGGAGCGGGAGCGAGTCCTGGCCCATCTCAACCAGGTCATGGATGACTTCGATGCCTACTACAGCATGATTCGGAGATTCGATATAAAAACCAGCGCCCGCAACCAGTTCCTGGGCAAGGTACAGTCCCTCAAGCAGGGTGAGATCAACACCGAGGTGATCCTGGATATCGGTGGCGGTGACGAGCTGGTTGCCATCATCACCCGTGATAGCGTCGCCCACCTGGAGCTGGCGGAAGGCACCGAAGCCTACGCCCTGATCAAGGCTCCCTGGGTCATACTCACCACCGATACCAGCCTCAAAACCAGCGCCCGTAATCGTTTATGCGGTGTGGTGGCCCGCTGCCAGGAAGGGGCGGTCAATGCCGAGGTCGTGATCGAGCTGCCCGGCGGCAAACACCTGGCCGCCATCGTCACCAATGACAGCACCCACAGCCTCGGGCTGCGGGAAGGCGCCAGGGTATGTGCACTGATCAAGTCATCCCACATTATCCTGGCGGTGCCCGCTTAAACCATTCACTGACAATTTCAGGAATTACCATGAAACGTATTATTTATTTTCTGGCCACTGGCCTGCTAACCATAACCATGCAACCGCTTTATGCCGAGACCCTGAGCGTGGCTGTAGCCGCCAACTTTACCGCACCGATGAAAGCCATCGCTGCCAGATTCGAGCAGGACACCGGTCACAAGCTCCAGCTGGCGTTCGGTTCTTCGGGCAAATTTTTCGCCCAGATACAAAACGGTGCCCCCTTCCAGGTGTTTCTTTCCGCCGACAGCAACAAGCCGGAAAAACTCGAGGCCAAGGGTATGACCCAGGCCGGCAGTCGCTTTACCTATGCCGTCGGCTCGCTGGTGTTATGGTCGGCTGACCCGGCCCTGGTGGATGCCAGAGCGGCGGTATTATCCACCGGCCACTTCAAACACCTGGCCCTGGCCAACCCGAAACTGGCTCCCTATGGCGCGGCGGCCCAGGAAACCATGCAGCAACTCGGCGTCTGGAACAAACTGCAAACGCGTTTTGTGCAGGGGGAAAACATTGCCCAGACTTACCAGTTTGTCGCCAGCGGCAATGCCGAGCTGGGATTTGTGGCCCTGTCCCAGGTAATGCAGGACGGCAAAATCAGCCGTGGTTCGGCCTGGCAGGTACCTTCGGCTATGCATCGACCCATTCGCCAGGATGCCGTCATCCTGAGTAAAGGCCAGGGCAATGCCGCCGCCACAGCGTTGATGGCTTACCTGAAATCCCCGGTTGCGGAGAAGATCATCACTTCCTACGGTTATGGCCTGCAAAAATAAAGTAAGAAAAAATAACCAATAAACGAGACAAGCATGTTAAGCGAAGCCAATCTCATCGCCACCCTGCTGACCCTGAAGCTGGCCTTCACTGTCACCCTGTTACTGCTGCTGGTTGGCACCCCCATCGCCTGGTGGCTGGCACGTACTCGCTCCTGGTTCAAGGGACCGATCAGCGCGGTGGTCGCCCTGCCGATCGTACTGCCGCCATCGGTACTGGGTTTTTACCTGTTGCTTGCCATGGGCCCCAACGGACCGGTAGGGCAGTTCACCCAGGCCCTGGGGCTGGGCACCCTGCCGTTCACGTTTGCGGGCCTGGTAGTGGCGTCGGTGTTTTATTCCCTGCCATTCGTGGTGCAACCCATCCAGAACGCGTTTGAGGCCATTGGCGAGCGACCGCTGGAAACCGCCGCCACCCTGCGTGCCGGCCCCTGGGACCGATTCTTCACCGTGGCAGTACCACTGGCCTGGCCCGGTTTTCTCACCGGCATGGTGCTGGGATTCGCCCACACCGTGGGGGAATTCGGCGTGGTACTGATGATTGGTGGCAATATTCCAGGGGCGACCCGGGTCATCTCGGTGCAGGTTTACGATCACGTGGAAGCCCTGGAATACACCGATGCCCACTGGCTGTCCGGCATCATGCTGGTGTTCGCCTTCGTGGTACTACTGACGCTATACAGTCTTAATCCCAACCAGAGGAAGGCTGCCTGATGTCCGCCGAGATTCAAGCCCGCTTCCTGCTGGATTTCCCCGGTTTCGAACTGGACGTGGACCTGGCCCTCCCCGGCCGCGGCGTCACCGCCCTGTTCGGCCATTCCGGTTCCGGAAAAACCACCCTGCTGCGCTGTATTGCCGGACTGGATCGCGCCCATGGCCAGTTAAGCCTGAATGGTGATACCTGGCAAGATAATGGCTTTTTCCTGCCAACCCATAAGCGCCCGCTGGGATATGTGTTCCAGGAGGCGCGCCTGCTCGAGCATTTAAATGTCCGCCGCAACCTGGAATATGGTATGAAGCGCGTGACAGGCAATGGCCTGCAACAGGCACTGGATCACGCCATCGAACTACTCGGCATTGGCCACCTGCTGCAACGCAGACCCGCACGCCTGTCCGGGGGTGAGCGCCAGCGCGTCGCGATTGCCCGGGCGCTGGCGGTCAATCCCCGTATCCTGCTCATGGACGAGCCACTGGCGGCACTGGACCTGGCGCGCAAACAGGAGATCCTGCCATTCCTGGAACGGCTGCATGACGAGCTGGAAATCCCACTGCTGTATGTGACCCATTCACCGGATGAAGTGGCGCACCTGGCGGATCACCTGGTGGTGATGGCTGACGGCAAAGCACTGGCCAGCGGCCCCCTCAACGAAACCCTGTCACGCCTTGATTTACCGATTCGCATGGGAGAGGAAACCGGGGTGGTACTGGATGCGCACATTGCGGAACGGGATTCGGAGTGGCAGCTGGCACGGGCAGAATTTCCCGGCGGCAGCCTGTGGGCCAGGGACCCGGGATTTACTCTGGGCCAGCGAATTCGCCTGCGGGTACTGGCCCGGGATGTAAGCCTGGCGCTGGAACCCCATACCGATACCAGCATCCTTAATGTGTTACCGACGACCGTCAGTGGTATTGGTGATAGTGAACACCCGGCAGTAAAGCTGGCTCAGTTACAGACAGGTGAATCACTGCTGCTATGTCGCCTGACGGATCGTTCGGTACATAAGCTGGCACTGCAGGTTGACAAGCCAGTGTGGGCACAGATCAAATCGGTAGCGATAATCGAATAGCGACAGTTAGAACCTGCGCGGCGCTATTTAAATGATTCAGGCTCTTTAAGAGCGGGAATCACTTTGCCGTTCATCAGCACAATAAAATAATGCGACTTTGAGCGACCATTCTCACGGGTCTTCATTCGCACAACATAGTGCCAGTAATTTTCATGGTGGGGGATCTGCTTTAATTCGATACTGGCTAATCTGCCCTGTTCCATGGTCGGGTCAGTTGACATGTACACCCGAACCGCCTTCAGTGCACCCGAAATGCTCAGCGGCAGCGCCGCATCAGTTGATGGCCAGTCCAGCGACTTGTCGATATCACTTTCATTGATAAACGCGACAACTTTAATATCGTCAAAATATTCGATGATTTCAATCGGGAATTCTATGGCGTAGGTTTTGATGCTGACGAAGAACAGGATCAGCAGCGCCAGCAATCGGTTTGGCATAAGTTTTTCTCTCCAGCTTTGCTGCCAGATTCTACTGTGTCTACACGGGAACGACAAGCAATCCCGGCCCGGCCGGCGTCGTAGTGATTTCACACTAACGTCAAAAATAGTTAATCCCGGTGAAATGCCCCCAGGCTACAGTCGCCGCTGCACGCTAGTGCACAAACCCAAATAATCATGGAGACTAAAAATGTATCAATTTAGCAAAACCGCTGTTTTCACAGGTGTGTTGCTGGCATTCGCACAAACTGCGAATGCTGGAACAGACGTGTTTTTCAATCCCCTGACCCAATCTGCGGCAGTTGCCCAGGTTCCCAACCATATTAATGAACTGAATTCTCCCTGGCAGCTGCCTGCCGGCCTGGTTGCCACCAACCTGACCAGCCTGCACGAAATCGAAGCCGATGCCAGCCAGTCCACCGTTCGTGTTCCCGGTCTTGGCCAGTACGCTTCCATGACTGACATGAGTGCTTTCGACGCCACCGGCCGTTATGTATTCCTGCCCCATGAAACCCAGTTCGGTGCCGGCCTGACGCGTTACGACACCAAAACCGACCGTGCCGTTAATCTCTTCAAGGGCAGCATGAACGGTGCCCACGGAGACTGGGACGGCGATTTCGGCGCCCTGGACCCCGCCACACTGACACCCAAAAACACTGTACTGGTTGCGGAAGAATGGTCCGGCCAGGGTCGTATGTTCGAAGTCATGAACCCCATGGCTGACGTAGAAGCCGGTGAAACCGTGATCGTTAACGAACTGACCAACGTTCCCAACGTCTCCATCGAAGGCCTGCGTTTCAACCACGCCGGTACCGCCATCTATTTCGTGGATGAAGACCGTTCCGGTTCCATCTACAAATACGTACCCAGCGTCAAAGACGACTACAGCAAGGGCCAGACATTCGTACTGGTTGTTGACGGCTTCAACGGCGATCCCTCCGCCAATGCCGGCAAGTTCCCCAACAACATGCCGGGTGAACGTAGCGGCCTGGCCACCTGGGTAGCCATGACCGACGAGAACGGTGTTGCCCTGACAACTGCCGATCCTTTCGACAACGAAACCCGTGGCGGCCGCGCGGCGGCTGACGAGCTGAACGGTACTCCCTACCGTCGTCCGGAAGACATGGAAGTGGGTTACCTGAGAAACCGACATGAAGCTATCTACTTCACCGCCACTGAAGAAGAAGCCGTTTACTCGGTGGAAGAGCTGGGTCACGGTAAAGCCATGGTTCGCCTGGCGGTTGACGAAAATTCCGTCAAGAACCTGGGTTACTCACCGACCACCGCTCACCTGAGCTCTCCCGACAACCTGGCGCAGGATGCCCTGGGTAATATCTATGTTATCGAAGACAAACCCAACGGTGACAACATCGGTGGCGATGTATGGTTCATGCGTGATATCAACAGTGACGGCGTTGCCGAATCTCTGGATCACTTCATGAGCCTGCAGGTAAAAGGCGCCGAGAACACCGGCATGATCTTCAACCCTGCCAAACCCACTCAGTTCATCATCAACGTACAGCATCCTGAAAGCACCCTCGACACGATTAACGGTCAAGGTGATGCGACCTGGTTGATTGACCTGAAAGACGTTGTTGCTCCGCCTTGCGTGAAAGACCATGACAAGCATCGTCACTTCTATGGTTTCGGCAACAAGCGGGTTAAAACCTGTAGCAACAGCGATGATACTAACTTCGCTAAAAAGCTGAGCCGGACTGTAAGACGACATCACTAAAGGAAGTGATTTGCGCCTGTCTGCCCTGCTTGATGGCATGGGATTACAGCAAGCGCAAATACAGTACTGAAAGAAAACGCCTGTCCGCATGGACAGGCGTTTTTTTACTGGAATAATAAATATTGGAACGATAAAAATCGTTAAAACAATCCCGGCTATATTTGCATAATAGGTTCAACCTGAATCCGTGACTTCAATGCGGATAACAGAGTGCAAAATATTGGTTTCACAGTGGATTTTAAAAAATCCTAGCTTCACCCTTAAGGAAGCTCTGATTCATTTATCCGTGAATCATTCGCCTGGAGCGAATGATCGCGTCAGCCCCGAAGGGGTGAGCCTCATGGATGAGACGAACAATGATCAGAG
>Ga0114931_10000977_pt1 | contig 36095 bp, 34 predicted proteins | sample 2SBtaG_FD_89579 | JGI IMG/M metagenome (GOLD analysis project Ga0114931, IMG submission 89579) | Deep subsurface microbial communities from Kolumbo volcano to uncover new lineages of life (NeLLi) - 2SBTROV14_V59a metaG | ecosystem: Environmental > Aquatic > Marine > Volcanic | place: Kolumbo... | reverse complement strand
CGCCGGGGCATCGGCCTCGTCCGCCAACGGCCTTCGGCTTCTGTTCGCGGGCCGGTTCGTCCATTGGAAGGGTGGGCAGCTCGCGATCGCCGCGCTCGCCCGGCTCGCCCGGCGCGACCCGGCGGCGCGGCTGACCATGATCGGACGCGGCCCCGACGAGGGGCGGCTCCGGCGGCTCGCGGCGCGGCTCGGGGTCGCCGATCGTATCGCCTGGCGCGGCTGGGTCGGGCGCGCCGCGCTCGCCCGGGCCTATCGCGGCCATGACGCATTCCTGTTCCCGAGCCTTCACGATTCGAGCGGCAACGTGGTTCTGGAGGCGCTCGCCGCCGGGCTTCCCGTGGTCTGCCTCGACCTCGGCGGGCCGGCGGCGATGGTCGACGAGACCTGTGGCCGGGTGATCGAGACCCGGGACCGCGACCCGGTGGCGGTCGCCGAGGCGCTGGCCCGGGCGCTCGGCGCGCTGGCCGACGATCCCGCCCTTCGCCGCGCTCTCGGCGCGGGCGCGCGGGCGCGAGCGGCGGCGTTCACCTGGGCGGCGGCGGTCGAGCGCGTCTACGGGGAGGCGGCATGGGCCTGAACCTGGAGCGCATCCGCGACGGCGTCGTGCTCGGCACGATCGCGCTGTATCTGCTGTTCAACTACGGCTTCATGCAGCTTCGCGTGCCGCCGGTGGCGGGCGGTGGGGTGCCGATCGGCGAGTTCGTGCTGGTGCTCGCCCTGATGACCCTCAACCACTTCGCGGTGCTCTCGAAGCTGCGCGCGGTGGTGTTCATCTTTCCCTTCCTGGTCTGGTGGGCCTATGGCATCGGGCGGGCGCTCAATGGGGTGCCCGATTATGGGATCTGGGCGCTGCGCGACGCGACCCATGTGATCGAATCGACCTTCCTGATCGTCGGCTTCGCCTTCGCGGCGCGGGCCGAGAAGCTCGACCGCTTCTTCCATTGGCTCGGCGGGTTGCTGGTCGCCGCCGCGGTCTACTCCCTGACCTATCCGGTCGCCGGCGCGCTCAAGCCGTTCTCGCCGACGATCCAGTCGGGGGCGGGCTATCCGGTGGCGCTGCTGTTCAGCTATACCGCGACGCCCCTGCTGCTGCTCATGGGGGCGGCCTGGCTGATGCTTTACCGGCCCCGGACCCGGGCGACCCTGGTGGTCGAGGTGTTCCTGGTCGGCTATGCGACGCTTCTGTTCCAGGCGCGGACGATCTACGTCCAGATCGCCGTGCTGCTCGTGTTCTTCCTGATCTTCCGCCGCGAGGCGCTCGGCAAGGGCGTGTTCGGGTTGATGCTCATCATCCTCGGCGTGGCCGCGCTGCCGCTCACCGGGTTGACCATCGAGGGCCGCCTCGGCGAGGCGGTGTCGCTCGACTTCATCGTCAACCACATCCTCGCCATCGGCGGCGTCGAGAGCGACGGCCTGCGCGGCACCGCGCGCGGCGTATCGCTGCGCATGGAATGGTGGAAGACGCTGTTCGAGAACCTGTTCTCCTCGCCCGACAACCTGGTGATGGGGCTCGGCTACGGAATCCCGCTGACCGACCACTACGCGACCACCGGGGCGGTGGTGCGCGAGCCCCACAACTCGTTCCTCTCGGTGCTGGGACGCGGCGGGCTGATCGGCGCCGGGGCGTTTTTGTGGATGCACGCGCTGATGCTGTCGGCCTGGGCGCGGGGGCTCAGGCTCGCGACCCGCCACGGCTGGCGCGAGGGGCAGAACCGCTATCTGATCGTGATGGTCTTCTTCCTCCTGGTCTGGGTCTTCGGCGCGGGCGAGGACGCGCTCGAGAAGCCCTATATCGCGGTGCCCTACTACTTCTTCTGGGGCGTGATCCTGCGCCAGACCTGGCACCTCGCGCGCGTTGGTCGGAGCGTTCGCGCGCCGCCCGCGCGGGCGCATGCCGCGCCGGTTCCCCGAACATGAAGATCCTGATCGCCCACAACCGTTACCGCGAGGCGGGCGGCGAGGACGCCGTGGTCGCCGCCGAGCGCGCGCTGCTCGCCGCCCACGGTCACGAAACCCCGACCCTCGAGGTCTCCAACGACAGCGTCGCGGGGCTTCGGGGGCGTATCGCCACGGCCTGGCGGGCGAGCTATTCGACGGTCGCGCGCGATGCGCTGGCGGCGCGGCTGGCCGCCGAGCGCCCCGCTCTCGTGCATATACACAATTTCTTTCCCTTGCTCTCGCCATCGCTCTACGACGCTTGCCGCGACGCCGGCGTCGCGGTCGTCCAGACGCTGCACAACTACCGCCTGATCTGCCCCGGCGCGACGCTCCGGCGCGACGGCCGGGTCTGCGAGGACTGCGTCACCGGCAGCGCCTACCAGGCGGCGCTCCATGGCTGCTATCGCGGCTCGCGGCTGGGCAGCCTCGCGGTCGCGCGGATGGTCGAGCGCCACCGCCGCCTCGGCACCTGGCGCGAGAAGGTCGATCGCTATATCGCGCTCACCCGGTTCGCGCGCGGCCGGTTCATCGCCGTCGGGCTGCCGGCCGAGCGGATCGCGGTCAAGCCAAACTTCCTCGCCGAGCCGGCCGGGGGCGCCCCCGCGCCGGCGGGCGATCGCGCGGGGGCGCTCTATGTTGGCCGGCTGAGCGCCGAGAAGGGCGTGCTCGCGCTGGTCGATGCCTGGAGCGAGCCGGGGCGCGCCCTGGACTGCCCGCTGCGCATCGCGGGCGACGGGCCGCTCGCCGAGCGGTTGCGACGGCGGGCCGGTCCCTCGGTCCGGCTGCTCGGGCCGCTCGCGCCGGCCGAGGTCGCGGCCGAGATGGCGCGCGCCGCCTTTCTAGTCGTTCCGTCGGAATGCCACGAGGGCTTTCCCATGGTGATCGCCGAGGCGTACGCCCGCGCCCTGCCGGTCCTGGCGGCGAACATCGGCGGCCTCGCCGAGATTGTCGAGGACGGCGTGACCGGCCTCCATTTCGCGCCCTTCGATGCGCGCGATCTGGCGCGGCGCGCGCGCTGGGCGGCGGCCAACCGCGAGGTGCTCGCGCGCATGGGCGCGGCGGCGCGCGAACGCTTCGAGGCGTGCTATTCGGCCGAGGCCAACTACCGCGCGCTTGAGGCGATTTACGCGGAGGCGCTCGATGGTTGAACGCGCCCGGGTCATCGGCGTGCCGGTCGCCGCCGGCGACCTCGACGGCGTCGCCGGCGTGGTGTTGGACGCGGCGCGCGCCGCTCGCGGCGGCTATGTCTGCCTCGCCAACGTGCATATGGCGACCGAGGCGCGGCGCGACCCGGGGCTTCTGGCGGCGATGGAAAGCGCGCTTCTCTGCGCCAGCGACGGCATGCCGCTGGTTTGGGAGCTGCGCCGCCAGGGCCATGGCGCCGCGCGCGTGGCCGGCCCCGATCTCATGGCCGCGCTGTGCGCGCGCGCGCGCGACGAGACTCTTCCGATCTATCTCTACGGCGGCGACGAGGAAACGCTCGCCCGGTTGCGGCAACGGCTCGCCGCTCGCTTTCCGGGCCTCGTCGTCGCCGGCGCCGAGGCGCCGCCCCTGCTGCCCGTCCGTCCCGGCCCCGACCCCGAGACGACGGCGCGGATTCGCGCCTCCGGCGCGCGGCTCGTCTTCGTCGGCCTCGGCTGCCCGAAGCAGGAGTTCTGGATGGCCGCCAACGCGCCCGCCCTGCCCGCCGTGCTGCTCGGCGTCGGCGCGGCATTCGGCTTCCTCGCCGGCACGCTCGACCGCGCGCCGTCCTGGATGCGGCGCGCGGGTCTCGAATGGCTGTATCGGCTGGGCCGCGAGCCGCGCCGGCTGTGGCGGCGTTATCTGATCACCAACAGCCGCTATCTCGGCGATCTCGCGCGCGAGCGCCTCTCGCGGGGCGCGCCGCCAACTTAACGGATCATGCGCTAGCGAGTGGGCGCGATCAGGGCCGCGAGGCGCGCTTCCATCGCCGCCAGATCCTCGCCGATCACGACCTCGAAGGAGCCATGGGCGAGCCGCCTGGCGGCCTCGGCGTCGCGCGCGCCGTAGCCGGTCGGCACCAGCCAGCCGCCGGCGAGCCCGGCGCGGCGGCCGGCCTCGATGTCGGTCGCGCAGTCGCCGGCGATCCAGCTCGCCCCGAGGTCGAGGCCGAGATCCCGGGTCGCGCGCAGCAGCATCCCGGGCGCGGGTTTGCGGTAGGGGGTCGCGTCGATGCCCGCCATCGACGGCGCGTGCGGCGCGGCGTAGAGCGCGTCGATCCGCGCGCCCGCGCGTCCGAGCGCCCGGGCGACCGTCGCCTCGACCGCGGCGTAGTCCTCCCAGCCGAGGCGACCCCGGCCGATGCCCGCCTGATTGGTGATCACGACCACCGCGACGCCGAGCGCGTTGGCGCGCCGGATCAGCCGCGCCGCGGCGTCGATCAGGCGCACCTGCTCGGGGCGCGAGATGTAATGGACCTCCTCGATGACGGTCCCGTCGCGGTCGAGGAACAGCGCCGGACGCAGGGCCCCGTTGGCGGGCTCGGCGTAGACCTCGCGCCACAGTCCGTCGGCCTCGACGTGGCGGCGCAGCGCGGGCGGGATCGGTGGCAGACCCTGGGGGGCGTCGGACCCGTGCATGGCTAGCGCGCGACGACGGCGAGATGGGGATGGGCGCGGGCGAGCTGCGCCCGATACCAGGCGTAGGTTCGCGCGAGCCCCTCGCCGAGGCCGGTCCGCGCCCGCCAACCGAGCTTCGTCATGCGCGAGACGTCGAGGCGCTTGCGGGGCGTGCCGTCGGGCTTGTCGCCGTCGAAGCGAAGCCGGCCCCGGTAGCCGACCAGGGCGGCGATTCTCTCGGCGAGCTCGGCGATCGCGATGTCGCGCCCGGTGCCGAGGTTGACGGGCGGCTCGTCCGAGTAATGCCCGAGCAGATGCACGAGCGCGTCGGCCAGGTCGTCGACATAGAGGAACTCGCGCCGCGCGCGGCCGGTCCCCCAGATCTCGACCGAGGGCGCGTCGGTCGCGGCGGCGGCGTGGAGCCGGGCGATCAGCGCCGGGATAACATGGCCGGTCTCGAAATCGAAGTTGTCGCCCGGACCGTAGAGATTGGTCGGCATGGCGGCGATGAAATCGGCCCCGTGCTGGCGACGGTAGGCCTGGCAGAGCTTGACCCCGGCGATCTTGGCCACGGCGTACCATTCGTTGGTCGGCTCGAGCGGCCCCGAAAGCAGCGCCTCCTCGGCGATCGGCTGTCGGCGTCTCTCGGGTAGATGCAGGACGAGCCCAGGAACAAAAGCTTCGGCACCCCGAGCCGGTAGGCGGCGTGAATCACGTTGGTCTCGATCGCCAGGTTGTCGTAAAGGAAATCGGCGGGCGCGGCGGCGTTGGCGAGAATTCCGCCGACCCTGGCGGCGGCGAGCACCACCACGTCGGGCCGCGCGACCGCCATCCAGGCCTCGACGTCCGTCTGGCGGCGCAAGTCGAGGCAGTCGTGACGCGCGGTGACGATCTCGCAGTCCTCGGCCGACAGGCGGCGCACCAGCGCCTGGCCCACCATGCCGCGGTGGCCCGCGATCCAGACCCGGCGGCCCGAAAGTTCGAAAACCCGTGTCCTGGCGGTTGTCATGGCCGGTGCCTCGAAGGGGCGCGTCGCCGCCGCGCGTCGATCCGCGTCCCGATGGTCCCGGGCACAGAATTGCGACAAGGCGGGCGCGCTGGCAAGCGCGATTCGCCTCTCCGCCGCGAAGAGACCTCCGGGGAGTCGACAGCCGTGACCGAAAAGTCGTTCATGACGCGCGTCCCAAACCCGCGGGGCGAAAGCCGACGCGCTCGCAGCTTGACGCCGCCGCGGTTAACAAAGCTTTTCCATCGTGGTCGCGGGCGCCGCCGTTCACCCGCCATTAACCGGGACGCGGTACCAAACAGAACGGTGAGGAACATGCAGCGAAAACGATTAACCATATCCGAAGGAAAGCCCCCGACTCAAGAGCGCACCGCCGAGGCGCCGCGCGCCGGCCGCGCGGCGCGACGCGTGCGGCTCGGGGTGGCGGTCGCGGCGGCGGCCGCCGGGGTCCACGGCGCGGCGCTCGCGCAGACCGCGATCGAGGATTCGGTCGCCAACCGGCCTCGCCCCGACTTCGACCCGATCGGCCTCGCCGTCGGTCCCGCCGAGAGCTTCAGGCTGTTTCCGACCCTGGGCTTCGCGACCGAATACACCGACAATCTGTTTCGTACCGAAAACGACGAGGTCTCGGACGAGATTTTCCTGATCTCGCCCGGGTTCAACCTGCGCTCCGACTGGGTTCGCCACAGCATGGTGATCGGCGCGACGGCGACGATCGCGCGCCATGTCGAGAACGCGAGCGAGAACTGGGTCGATTTCGACAGCCACGCGAGCGGCCGGCTCGACATCGGCGACGGCGGCAACGTCACCGTCACCGCCGCGTTGCGGCGCGGCCACGAGGCGCGCGGATCGCCCAACGATCAGGCCCAGAGCGAGCCCACGGTCTTCTATGTCGGCAGTCTCGATATCGCGGGCGCCTACGCGGTCGGCGCACTCGCCTTCCGCGCCGAGCTCGCGGCCCGGCGGCGGGACTTTCGCGACGCCGGGGCGTTGAACAACGACGACCGCGACCGCGACGAGTTCGAATTGCGCGGACGCGTCGCCTATGAGGTCGTGCCGGGCTCGGCCGCCTTCGTCGAGGGCGCGGTCGATATCCGTGACTTCGACGATCGCTTCGACGACAACGGCTTCGCGCGGTCGTCCGACGGCTACGAGCTTCTCGCCGGCGGCAGCTTCGATATCTCGGGCGTCACCTTCGCCGAGATCGGCGTCGGCTACCGTCGCCAGAAATTCGACGATCCGACGCTCAAGCCTGCGGCCGGGTTCTCGTTCAGCGGCCGGTTGACCTGGAACCCGACCGATCTTCTAAGCGTCAACGGCACCATCCGCCGGCTGGTGCGCGAGACCACCGTGGCCGGCGCCTCGGCGGCGTTCTCCTCGGTCTTCACCCTGGCGGCCGACTACGAGGCGCGCGACAATCTGGTGTTGAACGCGCGCGTCGAATACGAGATCGAGGACTTCAAGGGCGTCGACCGCAGCGACGACCTGCTGACCCTGGACCTGGGGGCGCGCTACATGATCGGCTCGCTGGTCTCGCTGGGCGCCGGCTGGACCTTCGAGGACCGCATTTCGGACGCGCCCGGCGACGGCTATACGGCCAACACGCTGCGCCTGACGGCGACCCTTCGCTTCTGATCGCCAGGCCATGCGCGCGCTCCGCCCCGTCTCCATCCGCCGATTGCTCGCCGCCCTGGCCGCGGCCCTGGTTTTCGCCCTGGTCCTCGGCGTCCCGGGATCGCCGGCGGGTGCGCAGACGGTTCAGGACTACCGCATCGGCCGCGGCGACAAGCTCAACATCACGGTCTTCGGCCAGAGCGACCTTTCGGGGCCGGTGGTGGTCGACGGCTCGGGGCGCATCGCCTTTCCGCTGCTTGGCCAGATCGACGCCAACGGCAAGACGCTGAGCGAACTTCGGGCCGAGATCACCGCGGCGCTCGACCGCGACTTCCTGGTCGATCCCAAGGTCAGCATCGAGGTCGCGAACCACCGCCCGTTCTTCATTCTCGGTCAGGTCAACAAGCCGGGAAGCTACTCCTATATCGAAGGCATGACCGTGCGCATGGCGGTCGCGCTCGCCGGCGGTTTCACGCGCCGCGCCCGTGAAAGCCCGGTAACGCTGATCCGGGGCGATGATCCCGACAAGAAGAACCGCGACGCCGAGCTCGACGAGACCGTGCTACCCGGCGACACCATCCAGGTCGAGCGCCGTCTGTTCTGAGCGCGCGGGCGCTCCCGGGGCCGGCTTTTGGTCAACTTCGTGAATTTCCTTGCGAATCGCCGCATGGACCGGCCAGTGGTGGGAAGTCCGGTTGGAAATCGTTAACCGGTTTCGGTCCAGTCTATGCCGTTGACCCGGCAACCCCGGGCCACCGCCTTGCGCGGCGGTTCGGGGCGGCGTAGCGACGAGAATGCGATGAGTATCGGCAACCCGCCCATTGGTCCCAGCGAGACGGCCGTCGACGGCGCCGACGAGACCATCGATCTGCGTCGGCTGTTCGACACGCTTTGGCGACGCAAGATGATCATCGCCGGGACCATGATGCTGCTGACCAGCGCGACGATTCTCTACGTCATGCAGATCACGCCGCTCTACATCGCCACCACCGAGATCATCGTCGCGCCGCCTCGGGCCAACGTGGTCAACATCGAATCGGTCGCCCCGAGCCTGCGCGCCGACTACTACACCAACGACACCCAGGCGGCGATCATTGGCTCGCGGGTGCTCGCCGAGAAGGTCGTCGATCAGCTCGACCTGATAAACGACCCGGCGCTCAACCCCGACCTGCGCCCGCCCCGCAAGGGACTTCTCGACCGGCTGGGCCTGCGCCGCTTCCTGCCCGAGGGGTTCCGGCCGCGCGCGCTGATCCCCGAATCCTGGCGCACCGCGATCGCCGGGCTCGACACGACGGCCGGGGCGGACCCGAGCGAAGGGCCGCCGCCGCCCGCGATGACGCCCGAGGAGGAGCGGGCATATCGGCGCGAGATCGTGGTCGATTCCTACCTTGCCGGGCTCGACGTGACGCCCTCGGACAGCTCGCGCGTGATCGAGGTGAGCTTCACCTCGGACGACCCCGCGCTCGCCGCGCGGCTCGCCAACGCGGCGGTGCGGGTCTACATCGACGATCAGGTCGCGTCGAAATCGATGACCACTCAACAGGCCACCACCTGGCTTCAGGAGCGCGCGATCGCGCTCAAGAAGAAGGTCGAGGCCGCGGCCCGGGCGGTCGAGGAACATCGCCGCCGCACCGGGCTGGTCGACGTCGACGGCTCGAACGTCCTCAACAAGCAGATCGCCGAGCTGACCACGAAGCTGATCGACGTCCGCGCCCAGCGCGCCGAGGCCGAGGCCCGCTACAAGCAGGTCAAGGAGCTTCTCAAGTCGCCCGGCGGAATCGATTCCGCCGCCGCGGTGTTGCGCTCGCAGCTCATCCAGCGCCTGCGCGAGCAGGAAGCCGAGGTGGTGCGCAAGATCGCCGAGATGAAGACCCAGTACCGCGAGGGCCACCCCAAGATGATCCTCGCCCACAGCGAGCTTCAGGACCTGATCGCCAAGATCGAGACCGAGGTGCGCAAGATCGCGACCAACTTCGGCAACGAGCTCGAAATCGCGCGGGTCCGCGAGCGCAACCTCAACGACGAGATCAAGACGCTGGAACGCAAGCTCGACGCCCAGTCGGGGGCCGAGATCAAGCTGCGCGTGCTCGAGACCGAGCTCGACGCCAACCGCAAGCTCTACGACACCATCCTCGCGCGGCTCAAGGAGACCTCGGTCCAGGATTCGACCCTCGTGCAGCCCGACGCGCGCGTCATTTCGCCGGCGACGGTGCCCGAGGCGCCGTCGTACCCGCGCAAGCGCCTGATCATCGGCATCGCCTTCGCGGGCTCGGCGCTTCTCGGCGTCCTGATCGTGCTGCTGCTCGAGCACCTCGATTCGGGCTTCCGCAGCCGCGACCAGCTCGAGGCCGTGACCGGCCTTCCGGCGCTCGGCGTGGTGCCGCGCCCGCGCGGGCGGTTCGCGAGCACGACGCCGGTCTACGACGATATCCTCGAACGGCCCCATACGGTGCTCGCCGAATCGCTGCGCTCGATCCGCACGGGGCTGCTCCTGTCCGACGTCGACAACCCGCCGCGCGCCGTGCTCGTCACCTCCTCGGTGCCGGGCGAGGGCAAGAGCACCACGGCGCTCGCGCTCGTGCGCACGGCCGCCAAGGCGGGGCAGAAATGCCTGATCATCGACGCCGATTTGCGCAAGCCCACGCTTCACGATTCGCTCGGCGTGCCCGCCGGGGTCGGCCTGATCGACTACCTCAGCCGCGACGTGCCGCTCGAGGACATGATCCATATCGACTTCCACTCGGGCGCGCATTTCATCCTCGCCGGGCGGGTCGCGCCCCATCCGGCCGACCTTCTCGGCTCGGCCAAGATGCGCGGGCTTGTGCGCGCGCTGCGCGGCGCCTACGACCTGATCATCATCGACACGGCCCCGGTGCTCGCCATGTCGGATGCGCTGGTGCTCATGCGCGAGGTCGACAAGACCATCTTCCTGGTGCGCTACGAGCGCACGCCGCGCGACCTGGTGCAGGCGGGGATTCGCGAGCTCCGCGCGGCGGGCGCCAGCCTCGCGGGACTGGTGCTGTCCCAGGTCGACCTCCGCAAGCACGCCGCCTATCACTACGACGGTCCGGGCTCTCTCGGTCGCTACGGCTACGGCGCCGACCGGGCCAGGGCGAGCGCCTGAGCGATGGCGCGCGCGGCCGAACCCTCGCCCCCCTCCTTGTCCGCGCGGCTCCCGGTCGTCGCCTGCGCGCTGGTCGCGGGCGGCCTGTTGCTCGCGCTCGCGGCGCCGCGCGCGATCGGCGACACATTGGCGCTTCCCGCTCGCCCGGTAATCGCCGCGCTGCGCGCGGGTCAGGCGGTCGACGCCCGCCATCTCGCCATCGCCGCCGACGCCCAGGCCGCGGCGCTCGACTGGCGCGACGACGGGCGCGGCCTCGCGGCGCTGGGCCTGCTCCGCTATCACCAGGCGCGGGCGCTGGGGTTCGACGGCGCCGAGGGCCGCGCCCGGCTCGACGAGGCGATCGCCGCGCATCGCGCCGGGCTCGCGCGCGCCCCCGGCCAGGCCCATGCCTGGACCCGGCTCGCCCAGCTCGCGCTGCTGCGCGACGGTCCGACGCCCGCGATCGGTCCGCTGCTGGTCCGCGCGGTCGAGGCGGCGCCCTACGACCGTCGGCTCGCCTTTCGGCGGATCGAGCTCGCCATGATCGCCTGGCGCAAGCTCGACGCGCCCGCGCGCGCGGCGATCCGCCGACAGATCCGCTTCGCCGCCACGATCTCGGCGCGCCGGCTCGACGCCCTGGCCGCCCGCCGCTACGCCCGCGCCCTGGTGCTCGACGCGCTCTCGCCCTGATTGCCGCGCGAGAAGCCGGGCGAATGGGGCGAGCATTCCTCGCGCGATGACCAGGACTGGGCGAAGGCGACGCCGAGGATCAGCGCGTAGGTGATCGCGACCGCCGGAATCTGGATCGAGAAATCGACCAGGGCATGGGTCGCGACCAGCGCCGACGCCTCGACCCCGACGCAGGGAAACAACCGGTCGCGCCGCCGCCCCCAGACCCCGCCGAGCAGCCGCCAGACGATCCCCGCGAGCAGCGCCATCATCAGCGCGAACGCCGGCAAGCCGGCCTCGAAGGCGAATTCGAGATAGCTGTTGTGCGCCTTGTCGTAGATCAGGTTGCCGACGATCGTCTCGTCGCGGATCACCGGGAAGGCCTCCTCGAAGGTGCCGTAGCCGGTGCCGAGCCAGGGTCGATCGGCGATCCCGCCGAGCACCAGCGCGTAGACCGCCGGGCGCTCGCCCTCGCCGAGCACGGTGCGCCCCAGCCGGTCGAGCGCGCCGCCGCCCGAGACGACCAGGAGCGCCACCGCGATCACCCCGACCGCGGCGAGCGTCGCGAGCGCCGGGCCGGGCCGGGCGCCGCGCCGGATGGCGAAGGCGAGCGCCAGCGCGAACAATCCCGCGAGCGACGCCACCAGCCCGCCGCGCGAGTTGGTCATCAGAAGCGCCGAGCCGATCGCGAGCGCCATCAGGCTCAGGAAGCCGAAGCGCCCGCCGAGCTCCAGTAGCAGCCAGCGCAGACCCGCCCCGCTGGTCAAGGGCGGCGCGCGGCGCAGCGCTTCGAGCAGCAGCACGACGACCGTCACCAGCGCTATCCCGGCATAGGTCGCGAACGAGTTGCGGTTGACGAAGGTGCTGGTGAGCGAGCCGGGATAGGCCCAGCGTCGGTACCACAGGATGCGCTCGAAGCCGCCGAACTCGATCGTCAGCCTATAAAGCGCATAGGCGAAGCCGGCGAGCGCCACTGTCCACAGCGCCGCGCGCGCGCGCGCCGGCGACCGCCCGAGCTGGGCCGCGAGCCAGAACACCCCGCCATAGGCGAGCAGTCGCATCAGCGCCGTGAAGGTCGCTTGCGGGTCGATGCTGATCGCCGCCGCCGGGGTCTCGCCGAGCGTCGCCTCGGCTCCGGCCCAAAGCGGGTTGCGCCAAGCCTCGGGCGCGATCGGCAGCGCCTGGAACGCGATCCAGGCGACCAGGAGCGCGAAGCCGAGCGCGAGCCATCGCACCCGGGGCCAGGGCGCGCCCAGCGCGCGCCCGTCGCGCAGCACGGCCAGCGCCCAGACGATCAGCAGAAACCCGACCGCGAGGCTCAGCGCGCTCCACGCCCAGGGCCGGTTGCCGCCGAGCGGTAGCGGCGCGAGCGCGACCAGCGCGACCAGCCCGCCGAAGGCGATGCGCGTCAGCCGACTTGTCGCCATGCGTCCCGGACCCGCTCGCGGTGAAGCGCGAGCCAGAGAAGGGGGATGACCGCGTTGGCGACCCGGATGCGTCCGGCCTCGATCGCCGCGAGCGCCGCCGCGAGCGTCAGCACGACGACGCGGATGTCCTCGTCCTCGCCCGCGAGGCCGTGGATGCCGCCGGCGTTCGCCGCGTCGCAGCGCCCGCAGTAGAGAACCAGTCGCTCGCTGCTGCCTCCCGGGGTCACGAGGATTTCACCGACGCGAAGGAGATCGCCGATTTCGAGCCCCGCCTCCTCGACCGCCTCGCGCCGCGCGACCGCGTCCGGGGCCTCGCCGGGCTCGATGATGCCGGCGATGGTCTCGATCAGCCACGGCCCGCCGGGCGCCTCGATCGCGGCGGCGCGAAACTGTTCGACCAGCACCACCACGTCAAGCGCCGGGTCATAGGCGAGCACGCAGGCGGCGTGGCCGCGCTCGAACACCTCGCGCTCGATCGGCGCGCTCCAGCCGCCCCCATAGCGGCGGAAGCGGACCCGGACGCGGTCGAGGCGGAAGAAGCCGCGATAGCCCTCGATCCGGTCGAGAACCTCGAAATCGCCGGTCCCGAATCGGGGCGTGGTCTCGTCGCAAGGCGCGCCGGTCGCGGCCATCAGGCGACCAGATCGGCGAGCGCCGCGCGATAGCAGTCCCCGGTCTCGCGATCGAAGCAGACGAAAACGACGCGCTCGGGCAGATCATGGGCGCGCAGGAAGCCGATCGTTTCGGCGATCGCGATCCGCGCCGCGCGCGCCACGGGGAAGCCGTGGATGCCGGTGCTGATCGCCGGAAAGGCGATGCTCGTCACGTCGTTCTCCTCGGCGAGCGCCAAGCTGTTGCGGTAGCAGGCCGCGAGCAGGGCGTCCTCGTCGCCCAGGCCGCCGCGCCAGACCGGTCCCACGGCATGGATGACGTATCGCGCCTTGAGCCGGTGGCCGCCCGTGATGCGCGCCTCGCCCGTCGGGCAGCCGCCGAGCTTGCGGCACTCCGCGAGCAATCCGGGGCCGGCGGCGCGATGGATCGCGCCATCGACCCCGCCGCCGCCGAGAAGCGATTCCTTGGCCGCGTTGACGATGGCATCGACATCCTGCCTGGTGATGTCGCCTTCGACGATCGAGATCCGGCCGAGCATGGCGCATCCGACATGGCGAGGTCACGGGAAGCGGCGTCGCGCGCGCCGCGCCGTCCATTGTCGAGCATCGCGCGGGACTGTCAATCGGCGATCCGCATGTGGGGTTTTGTTTCCGCCGGGCCTTCGGGCCCTGGGCGCGCCAGGGGCTTTTCTTGACGGGCGGTCTCGGGCATTGTCGGGGCGTGGTCGGCGCCTCGCGCGCGCGGCCCCGCTGTCCTCCAAGGAGCCACCGAGATGCGCGATTTCCAGATGCCGGGCCGCTCGCCCGTTCATGCCCTCAACGCCATGGCCGCGACCTCGCAGCCGGCGGCGACGCTCGCCGCGATCGAGATCCTGCGCGCCGGCGGCAACGCGATCGACGCCGCGGTCGCGGCCGCCGCGGTGCTCGCCGTGGTCGAGCCGGGATCGACCGGGATCGGCGGCGACTGCTTCGTGCTCCACGCGCCGGCGGGCGGCGACGAGATCATCGCCTACAACGGCTCGGGCCGGGCGCCCGGCGCGGCCGAGGCGGCGTGGTTCGTCGAGCGCGGCATCGACGCCATCGACGAGACCAGCGCCCACGCGGTCACCGTGCCGGGCGCGGTCGACGCCTGGGATCGCTTGATCGCCGATCACGGCCGCAAGGGGCTGGACGCGGCGCTACGACCGGCGATCGCGCTCGCCGAGGAGGGCTACGCGGTCCATCCGCGCTGCGCCTACGACTGGGCCAAGGCCGCCGACAAGCTGCGCGCCGACCCGGGCGCGGCGGCCCTGTTCCTGCCCGGCGGCGCGCCGCCCGCCTCCGGCGACGTCCACCGCCAACCGGCGCTCGCCGCGACGCTGCGGCGGATCGCCGCCGAAGGACGCGCGGGCTTCTACGCCGGCCCGGTCGCCGAGGAGATCGTCGAGACCCTGCGCGCGCGCGGCGGGCTGCACAGGCTCGACGACTTCGCCGCCGCCGAGGGCGAGTACGTCGCCCCGATCAAGACCCGCTATCGCGGGCTCGATATCCACGAATGCCCGCCCAACGGGCAGGGGATCGTGGCGCTGATCATGCTCAACATCCTCGAGGGCCACGCGCTCGGCGCGGCCGCGCCCCTCGACGACCCCCTGGGCGCGGCGCGCCTGCACCTCGAGGTCGAGGCCGGGCGCATCGCCTATGCCGACCGCGACGCCCTGCTCGCCGACCCGCGCATGGCGGCGGTGCCGGTCGCCGAGATGCTCTCGCCCGCCCACGCCGCCGAGGCGCGCGCGCGAATCCGCCCCGACCGGGCGATGGACGACGTGCCGGCGCCAAACTTCCCGGCCCACGAGGACACGGTCTATCTCTGTGTCGTCGATCCCGACGGCAACGCGGTCAGCTTCATCAACTCGGTGTTTCACGGCTTCGGCAGCGGCATCGCCGCGCCGCGCTCGGGCGTGTTGCTCCAGAACCGGGGCGCGGGCTTCGTCGTCCGCCCGGGGCACCCCAACTGCATCGCGCCCGGCAAGCGTCCGATGCACACCATCATCCCCGGCATGGCCAGCGAGAACGGCCGCGTGGTGATGCCCTTCGGCGTGATGGGTGGCCAGTATCAGCCGTTCGGCCATGTCCATTTCATCACCAACCTGGTCGATTACGGGATGGACGTGCAGGCGGCGCTCGATTGTCCGCGGGTGTTTCGCTACGGCGAGACCCTGGAGGTCGAGCGCGGCGTCCCCGAGGCGAGCCTCCGGGCGCTCGCCGAGCGCGGCCACCGGGTCGTCCGCGCCGAGGACCCGCTCGGCGGTGGGCAGGCGATTCGCATCGACCACGAGCGCGGCGTGCTGATCGGCGGCTCGGACCCGCGCAAGGACGGCTGCGCGCTCGGCTTCTGATCCTGGTCGGCGCGATGGTTGCGAAATAAATCGCCGTCGGCCGACGTTCCTTGCCCCGCGAGTCGCGGCCTGATATGACTGACGCGGTCAATATATTGAGGTTAAGCGCCGACACACCACCAGACTCGGCCCCACCCCGGGCATGCGCTCTGACGGCGACAGGTGGGCCGGGAACGGGTTTCGGCGCGCGGACTTTTCAGGCGCTCGGGAGGCACCGATGACGAAACCACCGCAAAAGGGATCTCAGAAGGGAAAGGCGCGCCCGCGCCGCAAGCGCGGCCCGCAATGGACCGTTCACGGCGTCAGCCACGAAACGCGCACCGCGGTTTCGATGGCCGCCAAGCGCGCCGGCATGAGCGTGGGCGACTGGGTCGAGGCGGCGCTGCGCACCGCGGCGACGCGCGAGATCAAGGGCGAGCGCAACGGCAAGCTGCCGGTCCGGCTCGAGGACGTGGTGAGCGCGCTCGAAAAGGTTTCGGACCGCCAGCGCGAGCAGGGCAAGGTTCAGACGCGGATCCTCGAACAGCTCGCCGAGACGACGATCGAGCTGAACCAGTCCCAGCAGGAGCGGTTCGAATCGCTCGCCCGCCAGGACACCGACCAAGCCAAGGCGCTGCTTGCGATCGCCGAGAAGCTCGACCAGAAGATCGAGATCGCGAACAAGGGACGCGACGAGGCGCTCAAGGCGCTGGTCGAGCGGCTCAACGGCTCGGCGGCGCCCCGGCGCAGCCTGTTCGAGCGCCTGCTCGGTCGCGGCTGAGCGCGCGCGGTCGAGCTCCCCGGGCCGGCTTTAGCGCAGCAGGCGCTCGACGTCGACGGCGGTGAGAAAGCGCGTGGCGCGGCGCGTGAAATCCGCGTCGTCCGCGTGGGCGATCGCGAGCGCGCGAACCTCGGCGGCGATCGCCTCGCGCCCGGTCTCGGCCGCCTCGTCGAAATAGCGCGCCTCCAGATCATCCAGATGGCGAAGAAGGAACGCCCGCTCGGCGGGGGCGGTGTGGGTGCCGCGCACCAGCCAGCGCCGGTAGGCGATCTCGGGATCGGCGCGCGCGCCGGCGCGCGAATCGGAGGAGGGCGGCGTTCGGGACTGGCCCGACGACGCCCGCGCGGGCGCGATCGTGCGCATCCGGTGGCGCGCCGGGCGGTCGCGGCGCCTCGCCCAGACCGCGCCGAGCCCGAGCGCCAGGCTGGCGAGCGCGCCAAGCGCGCCGACCTGCGTCGCGGGCGCGCGGAAGAGTCCCGGCGCCGCACCAGCGCGCGGCGCGGGTTCGGGCGGCGGCGCGGTCTCGATCCTGGATGCGGAGATCGGGATCGGCTCGACCGGCGCCGCGCCGGCGGGCGCGGCTCGCGGCTCGGGCGCCGCGTCGTCGAGCGAGACGACCCCGGCGGCGCTGTCCACCCTTTCGATCGTCGGCTTGAGGTCGGGCGTGGTCGTCGCGTCGCGTCGCGGGACGTTCGATGCCCGGGGGGTGTCCGGCGGCGGCGCGGGCCGGGCGGTCGGCGGCGTGGGCAGGTCGCGGCCATAATAGGTCGCGCGCATGAGGCCGAGGGTGCGCCGGTCGAGCCGCCCGGTCGCCGGCAGGTTATGATCTTTCTGAAAGGCGGCGACGGCGCTTTTGGTCGCGTGGCCCGCGATGCCGTCGATCTCGCCGGGGTCGTAGCCCTCGTCGGCGAGAATGCGCTGCACCTCGCGAACGACCACATCGGCCGTGGCGCGCCGCGAAACGCCCATCGCCACGAGCATGGCGACCACAAGCACGATGAACGCCCGTCGCACGAGCTTCAATGGGTCCTCACTGACATGGTCTTCGAGTTTTCCCTAGTGGGATACTCATACTATAGGTGCCGAAGGACAGCCACCCCCCATATCCTGTATGCGAGTGGGATTTTCTCGAGGGCCACGGGCGGGGGTGGACCGGCGCCGATCCGAGCGATCATTCTCCAGGCACCGATGAATCGGGAGGCGGAGACCGCATGATCACGATCGAGTTGTTCGCCAAGGGGCTCGCCGTCGGCCTCGCGATCGCCGCGCCGGTTGGGCCGGTGGGCGTGCTTTGCGTCCGCCGGACCCTGTCCGAGGGGCGGCTGGTCGGGCTCTCCGCGGGCCTCGGCGCGGCGGTGGCCGACGCCTTCTACGGCGGGATCGCGGCCTTCGGGGTGGCCGCCGTCTCGGGTTTCCTGCTCGACCATCTCGATGCGCTGCGCCTGATCGGCGGGGTGATCCTCTGCCTCCTCGGCTATCGCAGCTTCCATGCCCGGACGAGCCCGCCGGCGCTCGACGTTTCGGAACCGGACGGGCGCGCGGCGCGATGGGCCGCGCATCCCGGCGCGCTCGGCGGCGCCTTCGGCTCGACCTTCCTGCTCACGCTCACCAATCCGCTCACGATCCTTTCCTTCGCGGCGATCTTCGCGGGCCTCGGGTTGGGCGACGCGGGGGGCGATCCGGTCCTGGCGGGATTGCTGGTGCTCGGCGTGTTTCTCGGCTCGGCGTTCTGGTGGCTCGGGCTTGCGGTCGGGGTCGGCGCGCTCCGACGTGCGATCGGCCAGGGCCTGATGCGGCGCATCAACCAAGCCTCGGGGCTGATGATCGGCGCCTTCGGGATCGCCGCGATCTACTTCGGCGTCACCCGCCTGCTGGCAGGTTGGATGTGAAATCCCGGAAACGCGCCCACGGCCCCGCCCGGAAAGGCTAGATCAGGAAATCGACCGGGCCGAGGAAGCCGGTGTAGGTGGTGTCGCGCTCGGCGGCGAGGCGGTAGGCGAGCCGTCCCGGGTGGAAGGGCTGGGCGGCGACTACCGACTCGCCGGCGGCGGCCTCCCCCGTGGCCTGGGCGATCGCCTGGGCGATGAACGCCGCCGAGGGGCGCGCGAGCGTTTGGTCGTCTCGCGTCGCCGCCGCGGGCGGACGCGCCGGCCGGGCGAGGGCGTCGCGGGTTTGCCGCGCGGGCGCCTCGTCCCCGACCCGGGGGGTGCCGTTCCGTCGGCCCGAGGCGCGCGCGTGAGTCCTTTCGGCGCGCGCGACCGGTTCGATCGCGAACGCGCCGGACTGGCGCATTGGCGCCGGGGCCGTCGCATAAGCCGTGGCGGCGGCCTGGAAGGGCGTGACCGCTCCGATCACCGTCCGTGGACCTCCCGCGGTTTTCTCTTATTAGTCGGAATTCTACTAAAATTTATTGAATCTATCAAAGTAAATTTTGAATACCCATTTGGACTTTTTGACAAATTAGAGTTATCACCGCATTAAGTGTATCCGACTAGGTTAACCAAGATGATATTGGTTAATATAGAGCACTTGGAAGGCTTCGAATATAAGGTCATATACATAATTAATTTTCGTTATACATAAAATACAAGACAATTCCCACCGCGTCTTCAAGCTTCCTTAAGCCTCCCGGGGCTAGCATCGTCCGTTAGAAGTCCGGCAACCAGACCGAGCCAAGTAGGCGGAAAGCATGAGGTCCGAGGCTGCACCCTTGGGGAATCTATCCGACAACGAGCGAGTCGAGCTCGCGCGTCTCCGCGCGGCCTTCGAGGCCTCGCGCGATGTCGTCTACGAGTGGGATCTCGAGACCGGGGTCATGGTCTGGTCGGGCAACGCGGCCGAGGCGCTCGGCCTGCCCGATACGCGCGAGATCGCGACCCGCGCGCGCTTCGTCTCGCGGGTCAACGGCGAGGATCTCTCCGAGCTCGCCCGGGTCCAGGAACGTCTGGTCGGCGAGCGGCTCGCGGTCGTCATCGAGTACCGCCTGCGCGCCGGCGACGGCAAGTTCTGCTGGGTCGAGGACCGCGCGCTCGCGCGCTTCGCGCCCGACGGGCGTCCCGAGACCGTGTTCGGGACGCTGCGCGTCATCACGTCCCGCAAGCAGCGCGAGGCACGGCTCGAATGGCTGACCAGCTATGACGCGCTGACCGGCCATTTCAATCGCTCGCGCTTGCGCGAGGCGCTCGATCACGCGATCGCCTATGCCGCGCGCTACGACGCGCCGGGGGTTTACCTCACGGTCGCGATCGACGATCTCTCGCTGATCGGCGACGCCTACGGCACCGAGATCGCCGACGCGGCGGTGGTCGCCGTGGGCCAGGCGCTCGACCAGTGCTTGCGCGCGAGCGACGTGGTTGGTCGGATCGCCGTGGACCAGTTCGGCGTGATTGTCAGCGCCTGCGCCGCCGCCGACATGGCCGCCGCCGCCGACAAGATCCTGAACGAGATGCGCCGCGTCGGCCTGCGCTCGCCGGCGGGGCCGTTGCAGATCACCGCCTCGATCGGCGGGGTCGCCTTCCCCGCGATCGCGCGCACCGCCCAGGACGCCATGACCAAGGCGGAGATCGCGCTCGGCGGGGCGCGACGGCTGGGGCACAACCGCTTCGTCGCCTATGATCTGACCGAGACGCAGCTTTGCGATCGCCGGCGCGACCTTGCGGTCGCCCGGCGCGTTCAGGCGGCCATGCAGACCGACCGGCTGACCTTCGCCTTCCAGCCGATCGTCGCGAGCGCGACCCGCGAGGTGCGGTTCTACGAATGTCTGTTGCGCATGTGCGAGCCCGATGGCGCGCCGGTGCCGGCCGGCGCCTTCATGCGGGTCGCCGAGGAAACCGGGTTGGTGCGCCTGCTCGACCGGCGCGCGATCGACATGGCGGTCGACGAGCTCGCCAACGACGACGAGGTGGTGCTGGCGATCAACGTCTCGGGGCTGACGACCACCGATCCCGGCTGGATGCGCTGCCTGCACGCGCGGCTCAACGGGCGGCGCGCGCTCGCCCGACGGCTGACCATCGAGATAACCGAGACCGCGGCGCTCCACGACATCGAGGAGACGACGCGCTTCGTCTCGGCGGTCCACGAGGTCGGTTGCCGGGTCGCCCTCGACGACTTCGGCGCCGGCTACACCTCGTTCCGCCACTTGAAGGCGCTCGCCGTCGACGTGGTCAAGATCGACGGCTCCTTCATCACCAACCTCGCCGACCGGCCCGAGGACTTCCTGTTCGTCAAGACGCTGCGCGACCTCGCCGCCGGCTTCGGGCTCGAGACCGTGGCCGAATGCGTCGAGACCCGCGCGGTCGCCGAGCTGCTCGCCCGCGAGGGCATCGATTATCTTCAGGGCTATCACTTCGGCCGCCCCGATTTCGCGCGCCCCTGGCTGGAGCGCAAGGGAAACGGCATCGCGGCCACGGGCTGACGCCCGATGGGCGCGCCGGGCGCGCCTACGTCTTCTTCTTCTGACTGGTGATCGCGTCGAGCTGACGCTGCATGGCCTCGAGTTTGCTCTTGAGCTCGTCGAGGTCCCGTTCGGACGCGGTCTCGGCCGCCGCCGGTCGGGTCTCCCCGGACCCGGGCTCGGCGGATGGAGACGCCGTGAAGCTGGGCGCCGCCTTGGTCGCGCCGCCCGTGGCGCCGCGCTGGGCGCCGCCGAACGGGGTGAACATCTCCATCGCGTGGTGAAGCATCGCCATGTTGGTCTTGCCCATTTCCTCGATCTGCTTGAACGGGAAGAATCCGCCGAAGGCGTCCTCGAGGTAGGAGCGCATCTGCTCCTGATTGCGCGCGAAGGTCTCCATGCTGAGCTCGAGATAGCTCGGCACGAAGCCCGCGAGGCTGTCGCCATAGAAGCCGATGAGCTGGCGAAGAAAGCCGATCGGCAACAGGTTATGGCCCTTGCTCTCCTCCTCCATGATGATCTGGGTCAGCACCGAATGGGTGATATCCTCGCCCGACTTGGCGTCGTAGACGACGAAATCGACGCCTTCCTTTACTATGCGGCACAGATGGTCGAGCGTGACATAGCTGCTGGTCGCCGTGTTGTAGAGGCGGCGGTTGGCGTATTTCTTGATGGTGACAGGGGTTTCCTTGGTCTTGCCTTGGTCCTTGGACATGCCACTCTCGTTCTGTCGCGGAGATTTCGAGCGTACAATACCGCGTGTTGCACTGCAAACGCCGCGCGCGGCGCGGACCTCGGGCGGGGGTCGCGCTCGGGCGGGGGCTCGCGTATAGTCGGGCCATGGCCGACGCGCCCGATCTCGACGCCCTCGCTAGGCGGTTCCTCGATCTCTGGCAGGCGCAGGTGACGCGCGCCGTGTCGGACCCGGCGCTGGCCGCGCGGATGGCGATGCTCGCCGCGCCGTTCGCCGCCTCGGGCGCGCCTGGGGCCGACAAGATCGAATCGGGCCGAACCGAAGCGAAAGAGACCGCCGTTGCCCCCGCCTCCACCGCCGCCGCGACAGGGACCCCGGCCGCTCGCGCTGCATCTCGCGCGGGCGAGTCTGTTGTGGAGCAGTTCGCTCGGCGCCTTGCCGCATGCGAGGAACGGCTCGCTGCCCTGGAGTCCCGGCTTGACGCGGCGGGCGGCGCGCCTCGCCCGCGACCTCGCCGCCGCCGAGGCTTAGCCGCTCGCCCACGCGATCACCGGCGAGGCCCTGCGCCGCGCCGAGGCGATGCTCGCCGGGATCGAGGCCTACCACGCGCATCCCTACCGCCGCAGCCTACGCGATCCGCCCGTCGTCTGGCGCGCGGGCACGACCCGGCTGCTCGACTTCGGCGCGCGGCGCCGCGCGCGCGAGGACATGACGCCGGTTCTGTTCGTCCCCTCGCTCATCAACCGCTCTTATATCCTCGACCTCTCGCGCCGTCGCAGCCTGCTACGCCATCTCGCGTCGCGGGGCCTGCGCCCCTTCCTGGTCGACTGGGGCGCGCCCGGCGAGGACGAGCGCCGCTTTACCCTCGACGATTACATCCTGCGCCGCCTCGCGCCCGCGCTCGACACGGTGATCGCGACCGCCGGGCGGCCGCCGGTGCTGGTCGGCTACTGCATGGGCGGGCTGTTGGCGTTGGCGCTGGCGCTCGGGCGCGCGCGCGATCTTCGCGGCCTCGCGCTGCTCGCGACGCCCTGGGATTTCCACGCCGACGACGCGACCGTCCCGCGCCTGCTCGCCACGATGGGGCCGTGGCTCGACGCGCTCGCGGCCGAGGGCGCGCTTTTTCCGGTCGATCTCCTGCAGGCGATGTTCACCTGGGCCGAGCCGGCGCTGGTCGCCGACAAGTTCCGCGCCTTCGCCCGGCTCGATCCCGAAAGCCGCGCGGCCGAGGATTTCGTCGCCCTCGAGGACTGGCTCAACGACGGCGTGCCGCTCGCGGGCGCGGTCGCGCGCGCGTGCATCGTTGGCTGGTATGGCGAAAACACGCCCGCAAACGGGGCCTGGCGCGTCGCTGGCGAGCCGGTGCGCCCCGAGGCGCTCGCGTTGCCCGCCCTCGTGGTGGTGCCGGGGCGCGATCGCATCGTGCCGCCGGCCTCGGCCGCGGCGCTCGCCGAGGCGATCCCCGGGGCCCTGCGCCACGACCCCCGCGCCGGGCATGTCGGCATGATCGTCGGCGGGGCCGCGCGGCGCGCGCTGTGGGGGCCGCTCGGCGACTGGCTCGCCGCGCGCGGCTGATGGGATCGCGAGGGCGTCACGTCGCTCATGCTGCGGCGCAGCAAGTTTCGGTTGCAATCGTCTCCCGGCCTCGTAAAACAGGAGCGAGGGGATTCACCGCACCGGCCGGCTCGCGGCCGGGAGCGATCGGCGCGCGCCCGGAGCCGCGAACGCATCCGGCGCGCCATGCCACTTGATCGAAGGGAGATCGACATGACCGATGTCGTCATCGCAAGCGCCGCGCGCACGCCCGTCGGCGCCTTTTCCGGAGGGCTGAGCACGCTGCCCGCGTCCGAGCTCGGCCGGGTCGCCATCACCGGCGCGCTCGAGCGCGCGGGCGTCGCGCCCGAGGACGTGACCGAGGTCATCCTCGGCCAGATCCTGACCGCCGGCCAGGGTCAGAACCCGGCGCGCCAGGCCTCGATCGCCGCCGGCCTTCCGGTCGAGGTGCCGGCCTGGGGCGTCAACCAGCTCTGCGGCTCGGGGCTGCGCACGGTGGCGCTCGGCTACCGGGCGATTGCGGGCGGCGACGATGCCATCGCGGTCGCGGGCGGCCAGGAGAACATGAGCCTCGCGCCCCATTGCGCCTATCTGCGCAAGGGCCATCGCCTGGGCGGGGTCGAGTTCATCGACACCATGATCCGCGACGGCCTGTGGGACATCTTCAACGGCTATCACATGGGCGTCACCGCCGAGAACGTCGCCAAGCGCTGGCAGATCACGCGCGAGGACCAGGACGCCTTCGCCGCCGCGTCGCAAGCCAAGGCCGAGGCGGCGCAGAAGGCCGGTCGTTTCGCCGACGAGATCGTGCCGGTCACGGTCAAGACCCGCAAGGGCGAGACCGTGGTCGAGGCCGACGAGAATCCGCGCCATGGCACCAAGATCGAGGACCTCGCCAAGCTGCGTCCGGCCTTCGCCAAGGACGGCACGGTGACGGCGGGCAACGCCTCGGGCATCAACGACGGCGCCGCCGCCGTGGTGCTGATGGCCGCCGAGGAGGCCGAGCGCCGGGGGATCGAGCCGCTCGCGCGCATCGTCTCCTGGGCGCAGGCGGGCGTCGATCCGGCGATCATGGGCACCGGCCCGATCCCCGCCAGCCGCGCCGCGCTCGAGCGCGCCGGATGGACGATCGACGATCTCGACCTGATCGAGGCCAACGAGGCCTTCGCCGCCCAGGCCTGTGCGGTCAACAGGGACCTCGGCTGGGACACCGAGAAGGTCAACGTCAACGGCGGCGCGATCGCGCTCGGCCATCCGATCGGCGCCTCGGGGGCGCGGATTCTGACCACGCTGCTTTACGAGATGCGCCGCCGCGACGCCAAGAAGGGGCTCGCGACGCTTTGCATCGGTGGCGGCATGGGCATCGCCATGTGCGTCGCCCGCGACTGAGTCGAATCCCGGCGGGCCGGTAAAACGGCCCGCCGGGCGTTCAGACTCCACGCCGCCGCGCCTCGGCGCGGTTTTGACAGACCCGCGATTTCGCGTCATTGTTGTAGGGGGTTATGAGCAACGGGGGCGCGGCCCCGGGAGGACGGAATGGCGAGAGTGGCATTGGTCACGGGCGGCACGCGCGGGATCGGCGCGGCGATCGCCCGGACGCTCGTCGAGGCGGACTATGCGGTCGCGGCGACCTACGCCGGCAACACCGAGGCCGCCCGGGCGTTCCAGGAGGAGACCGGGATCGCGGTCTACAAATGGGACGTCGCCGATTTCGACGCCTGCGCGAAGGGCGTCGCCCGGGTGGTCGAGGAACTCGGCCCGGTCGACGTCCTGGTCAACAACGCCGGCATCACCCGCGACGTCACCCTGCACCGCATGACGCCCGAGCAATGGAACGCGGTCATCGCGACCGACCTCACCTCGTGCTTCAACATGGCGCGCAACGTGATCGAGGCGATGCGCGAGCGCGGCTTCGGCCGGATTGTCAACATTTCCTCGATCAACGGTCAGAAGGGCCAGATCGGCCAGACCAACTACGCCGCCGCCAAGGCCGGCATGATCGGCTTCACCAAGGCGCTCGCGCTCGAGACCGCGGCCAAGGGGATCACGGTCAACGCCGTGGCGCCCGGCTATGTCATGACCGACATGGTCGCCAAGGTCCCCGAGAGAATCCTCGAAAAGATCGTCGCCCAGATCCCGGTCGGCCGCCTCGGCGAGACGCACGAGATCGCGCGCGCGGTCCTGTTCCTGGTCTCGGACGAGGCCGGCTACGTCACCGGCTCGACGCTCACGATCAACGGTGGCCAATACCTGGCCTGAGCCGCCCGGACGGGACGCGCGGAGCGGCGCGGACGCGTGACGGCCGTCACTTCGACCGCCGACCGATTGGCTTATCCTTTACGAACCGTATACCAGCCGCGCGCTAGGCTTGCTCGCGAGCCCGCGCGCCGCGCCGAGGAAAGGCCTACCGACCGTGACGATCCCGCCGCATAGCCCCCTGCTGCGTCCCCTAGTCGCCGCGCTCGCCCTCGGCTTGGCGGTCGCCGCGCCCCCGGCGTCCGCCCGCGCCGCGACCAATGCGTCCGACAATGAGCCTGGCGACGTCATCGCCGGCGTTCTCCCCGGCGCCGCGGCCGATGTGCAAGCGCTCGCCGCCGAGGTGATGGCGAAGGGCGATGCGGCGCGCGCCAAGCTCCGCGCCCTGTTCCTCGCGACCGGCCCCGATATCGACGCCATCGCCGCGCTCGCGCGCGAGCTGATCGGCGCGCTCTCGGGCGACCCCGGCGCCGCGACCGACGCCGCCGTGCTGATCTCGGACGTCGCCTCCCAGGCGATGAAGGCCCCGCGCATTTATCGCGTCTCGCTCGATTCGGCCTTCGCGCTCGCCCCGGGCGCGTATGGCTGGGACCTGGGGCCGGCGCTCTCGCCGCTCTATCCCGGGTTCCGCCGCGTTACCCCGGCCGGCCTGGTCTCGGGCGACGCGCCGCTGCGGAGCTTCGACCGCGGCCGGGGCGACGGGCTGTCGTCGGACGGGATCTTCAACGTCCGCGGCTTCACGGCGAACGTGCCCGACGGCGACTATCGGCTGATCGTGCTGACCGGCGATCCGGGCGGGCGGGATCTCAAGCGGCCGTTCGGCGCGACGATCGCCGTCGCCGGCGCGACCCTTCCGGTCGCCAACGCCGATTCCGGGCGCTGGATAGACGGCGCGCGCCTGGTCGCGCCGGGAAGCGATGCCGCCGCCGTCTCCGCCGACGTCGCGCCCCCCGACAAGCCGCTCGCCGGCGCGATGGTGCTTTACGTCCAGGTGTCCGAACGCCGCCTGTTCGTCGACCTCGCCTCCGACGGCGGGGAGACCTATATCGCCGGCTTGATTCTCGAACCGATCGACGCGCCGAGCGTATTGGCGACGCGCGACCCGCCGCCCGATCCGGCGCGCGTCATGCTGGCCGAGGCGCGGGTTGCCGAGGCCATCGGCGGGCTGCTCGAAACGGTCGCGACGGCGGCCGGCGGCCCGGCGGCGCGGGCCCGCATCTTCGAGCTCGCCGAGGCCCCGGTCGAGGACGCGCAGACCGTCAGTCCGAACTAGCGCGGTATCCGTTAAATAGGCTAGGCTGAGCGACCGTATCCGGGAGGGAGCGGCCGTGACCGACCTTGCGCGGGAACTTCGGATCGTCTCGCTGATACCGAGCGGCACCGAAATGGTCGCCGCGCTCGGGCTCGGCGATCGGCTTGTCGGCCGGTCGCATGAATGCGACTTTCCGGCCGGGGTCGCGCGGCTTCCGGTCTGCACCCGGCCCGCCTTTCCCGTCGACGGATCGAGCGGCGAGATCGACCGCCGCGTGCGCGCGATCCTGGAGGCCGGCGAAAGCCTCTACGTTCTCGACGTCGAAACCCTGACGCGGCTGCGTCCCAGCCATGTCGTCACCCAGGATCAATGCGCGGTCTGCGCGGTCGACGCCCGGGCGGTCGCGCGCGTGGCGCGGGCGCTTCCCGGCGGCGGGGCCGAGGTGATCGCGCTCGCGCCCGAGACGCTCGCCGACGTCTGGGACGATATCGACCGCCTGGGCGCGGCGCTCGGCGTCGACGGGCGCGCGATCGCCGAGGTCTTGCGCGCCCGCGCCCGGGCGATCGCCGCGCGCGCGCCGGCCCCGCGTCCGCGCGTCCTTTGCATCGAATGGACCGACCCGATCATGATCGCCGGCAACTGGGTGCCCGAGATGGTGCGCATCGCCGGCGGCGAGCCGGTGCTCGCCGAGGCGGGGAGCCATTCGCCCACCCTCGCGGCCGAGACGGCGCTTGCCGCCGATGCCGAGGTTCTTCTGTTCATGCCCTGTGGCTTCGATCTCGCGCGCGCCCTTGGCGACGCCCGAACGCTGGTCGAGACGCCCGAATGGCGCGAGACGCGCGCGGTGCGCGCGGGCGCGGTGTTCGTCGCCGACGGCAACCGCTACTTCAACCGCCCCGGCCCGAGGCTGATCGATTCGATCGAGATCCTGGCCGAGATTCTGCACCCCGCGCAATTCGCCTTCGGCCACGAGGGGCAGGGCTGGCGGCGTCTTTAGGACAATATCCCGCGCTCGCGGCGGGACTCGAGAAAACTGCCCATTTTCGCCTCGATCGGCTATCGTCGGGGCGAGGACACCGCGTCCGGCCCCCTCTCGCGCGTTCGGGCCGGGTGGCGACAAGAACCGGGAAAAGCCGGGAACGAGAGATGACAGGACCCAACCGTTCAACCCCGCGCGCGGCCTTGCTTCGCGTTGCCCTCGGCGTGCTGTTCGCCGGGCTTCTGGCGACCGCGAACGCCCGCGCGAGCGAGCAGCAGAACATCGTCGACCAGGCGCGCATCGCCTTCGACGAGGTGCGCGGCGACGCCAACTTCACCAGCTTCGCGTCCTATTTCGCGCGCGCCAAGGCGGTTCTGATCATGCCCAGCCTCGTCAAGGGCGGCTTCTTCCTGGGTGGCGAGGGCGGGCGCGGCGTGCTGCTCGCGCGCACCGCCGAGACCGGGGCCTGGGGCTATCCCGCCTTTTACCTGATGGGCTCGGCGAGCATCGGCTTGCAGTTCGGCGCCCAGGTCTCGCAGGTCGTGTTCCTGATCATGACCGACGGCGGGCTCGAAAAGCTGCTCTCGGGCTCGGTCACCCTGGGGGTCGACGCCAATGTCGCCGTCGGCCCCGTGGGCGCCGGGATCGAGGCCGGCTCGACCCCCAACATCGACGTCGATTTCATATCGTTCGCCCGCACCAAGGGCGCGTTCATCGGCGTCTCGTTCGAGGGCGCGGTGCTGAAGCCCGACGACGCCTGGACCGAGGCCTATTACGGCAAGCCGCTGTCCGCCGCCGCGGTGGTCGCCGAGCACCGCGCCGGCAACGCGGGCGCCGAGACGCTTCGCCAGCTTCTCGCGGCGCCGTAGGGTCCGCTCTCAAGGCGCCTCGGCGGCCGGGTCAAAGGCGCTCGGACAGCCAGATCGCGAGCCGGGTCCCCGCCTTGACCGCGCCCGAGAACAGGTCGTAGCCGGGCATGTCCTCGGCCCCCTCGGCGAGCCCCGTGTCGCGGTGATCGAGCTCGTCGGCGCGGAATGTCTCGACGGTCGCGCGCAGCTCGGCCTCGTCGTCGCCGAGCCTCTCGGCTTGGCGGGCGTAGTGCTCGCCGATCACGGTCTCGACCGCGACCGTGCAGGCCATCGCCGCGCGCTCGCCCAGAAGCGCGCTGCCGGCGCCGAGCGCGAAGCCCGCCACATGCCACAACGGCGACAGCAGCGTCGGGCGCACGCGGCGCGCGGCCAGCAGCCGGTCGAAGGTGGCGAGATGCGCCTTTTCCTGCTCGGCCATGCGGCGGATGGCGGGCGCCGTGGGGGCGCGGCCGAGCACCGCGAGCTGGCCCTCGTAGATGCGCGCGGCGCCGAACTCGCCGGCGTGGTCGACGCGGATCATGCGCGCGACCAGCTCCTCGGGATCCGGGTCGCCGGGCAGCCGCGCCTCGCCCGTGCGGCGGGGGTGTGGCGCCTTGCGCGGGGTTTGCTCGCGCTCGCTCACGGCCGAGGCGCCTTCCACAGCCGGGCGGTGGCGACCAGGGTGAAGACCGCCATCGCGCCCGCGTAGATCAGGTTGAACCCGGCGATCGAGATCCCGAACAGCGACCAGGGCACCTCGTCGCAGGCGGGCGGCGGCGCGTCGCGCAGCAGCTCGCGCAGCGCGTCGATCGAATCGGGGGTCGCGCCCGCCGCGCCGCCGCAGGCGGCGAGCCCCTCGAACACGCCCCGCTCGACGCCGACGTGATAGGCGGCGATGCCCGCGTCGCCGAGAAACACCAGCCCCGCGAGCCCGGAAAAAACCAGCGACAACCGCCCCCGGGGCGCCGCCGCGCCCGCCGCGAGCCCGAGAAGGATCGCCACGCCATAGGGGTAGCGCTGGTAGGTGCACAGCGAACACGGCTCGATCCCGAAGCCGTACTGGGCGACGAAGGCGACGCCCAGCGCGCCGATTGCGGCGGCCAGGATTGCGGCGGCGAGCAGGCGGAAGGTCAGCATGGCGACATCCTATCGCGCGGCGGGTGGCTTGGGGAGGGTGCGGCCTTCACTTCAGGCGAGCCATTTCACGAGCGCGAAGCCGCCGACCAGAACCAGGAAGGCGGCGGCGGTCACCTTGCCGAGATGGCGCTCGACGAACTGGCGCATGGGCGAGCCGAAATACCACAAAAGCGCGCATTCGGCGGCGAAGCGCAAGCCGCGCGAAAGCGCCGAGGCGACGGTGAAGGTCGCGAGGTCGAGCCCGGTCGCCCCGCTCGCGATGGTGATGACCTTGTAGGGAAACGGCGTCAGCCCGGCGCCGGCGACGATCCACGCGCCCCAGGCGTTGTAGCGCGCGCGAAAGGCCTCGAACTCGGCGTCGTAGCCGTAGAAGTCGAGCAGCGGCCGGCCGACCGCGTCGAACAGATAATAGCCGATCGCGTAGCCCGCGAGCCCGCCCGCGACCGAGGCCGCCGTGCAGACCAGCGCGATGCGCCAGGCCCGGCCGCGCGCCGCCAGCGCCATGGGCACCAGCAGGATGTCGGGAGGAAGCGGGAAGACCGAGCTTTCGACGAAGGCGATCAGCGCCAGCAGCGCCAGCGCCTGGGGGTGCTCGGCGAACCCCATTACCCGATCGTAAAGTGCCCTCAGCATCGCGTCCCCGGCCCCACCAGCCAGCCCCGCTCCCCGGCGGTCGATAATTCCCGGCGGTCGACGACGCGCCGCCGCCCGGCCGAGGCATATAGCCCGACCGCGCGCCGCTTAGCAATGCCTGGACAATGCCCGATCCCCCGCGGCCGCCGTCATTCCGAACATTCGGGCCCGCGCGGGCGGACCGCGCACGGGCGCGGGCGCGTCGGTCTTATTGACCCCCAAACCCCCTCGGCTATGATGCCCCGACCCGTGCCCCTGTGGCGGAATTGGTAGACGCGGCAGACTCAAAATCTGTTGTCCGCAAGGACGTGCCTGTTCGAGTCAGGCCAGGGGCACCAGGCTTTTTGGGGTGGGGATCTCCGTTCCCGCTTCTCTCATCGGTCCCCCTTGAGCCGCGATGCGATTTCGGCGACGTGGCGGCCCTGGAAGCGGGCGATGGCGCGCTCGATCTCGCTCACCGCGCGCGAGCCGTCGGCGCTCGCCAGCGTCGAGGCGCCGTAGGGGGTGCCGCCCGCGACCTGGTCCATGGTCATCAACTCGGGGCAGGTGTAGGGCACGCCCACGACCACCATGCCGTGGTGGAACAGCGTGGTGTGGAACGAGGTGATCGTCGTTTCCTGGCCGCCGTGCTGGCCGCCGGTCGAGACGAACACGCTGCCCAGCTTGCCGACCAGCGCGCCCTTCTGCCAGAGCCCTCCGGTCTGGTCGAGGAAGTTGCGCATCTGCGCCGCCATGTTGCCGAACCGGGTCGGCGTGCCGAACAGAATGGCGTCGTAATCGCCGAGCTCGCCGGGCTCGGCGAGCGGCGCGGGCTGATCGGTCTTGGCGTGAATCGCCGCCAGCGTCTCGGCCGGCATCAGCTCGGGCACGCGCTTGATCACGACCTCGGCGCCGGGCACCGAACGGGCGCCCTCGGCCACCGCGTCGGCCATGGTCTCGACATGGCCCCAGGTGCTGTAATAGAGAACGAGAATCCTGGTCGACATGGACAACTCCTTGAATGCGAAGGGATGGGGCGGCGCGTCAGGCGCGCTCGCCCTCGGTTTCGGCCGCGCGCGCGCCGGGAAGGCGAAGCGCATAGGCCCCGTCGCCCAGCAGGCCCTGAACCAGCGACGCGAGCGCGAGGAAGATCGGGTACTCCCAGCCGCCGCCCTGGGACGAGAACAGCCAGCCGTTCGACCAATGCACCAGGAAGGCCGCGCCCAGGAGCACCGGGATCAGCGCCAGCGCGACCCAGCGAGCGTACAGCCCGAGGATCAGCAGAACGCCGCCGCCGAGCTCGGCCGCCGTGACCAGATAGGCGGTCCAGCCCGGCAGGCCGACGGATTCGAAGAACTGCGCGGTGCCCGGCATGGTGAACACCAGGATCTTCAGCAGCGCGTGCGCGATGAACATCACGCCGAGGCCGAGGCGGAGAAGAAGCGCCGCGATGGGCGCGGTGCGCGAATCGATCATGCCGGTTTACCTCGCTTTTCGTTGCGTCCGGGAGGGGCGGCCGGGACAGGCGGTTTCGAGTCTTGGCCCGTCGTCACCGGTCTCCGTCGCCTCGGACAGTTACATAACGAAACCCCTTACGAATGAAAAGTAGGTACTTTCGAGTAACTACTTGGGTTATTCTGCCGCGAGACCAAGCATGAGGTGGACCGCCATGTCCCCGCCCGACCCGGCCCGCGCCGACCCCGTCAACCCGGTTTCCGCCGATTCGAATCCCTCGGCCCCGCCGCATCTGCCCGAAAGCACCATCGGCTGTCCGATGGATTCGCTGCTGCGCCTCTTGATGGGGCCCTGGACGACCTACCTTCTCTGGGTGCTCCGCTGCCATGGGCCGCTGCGCTTCGGCGCGCTCAAGCGGAAGGTGCCGGGCATCTCGTCCAAGGTGCTGACCGAGCGGCTGCGCATGCTCGAGCGCGCGGGCGTCATCTACCGCGACCACAAGCCGACCATCCCGCCCCAGGTGAGCTACGGGCTGACCGCGCGCGGCGAGGATCTCGGCGGGGTGCTCAACGCGCTCGACGAGATCGCCCGGCGCTGGCGGGCCGAGGAAGAGGCGGCGCCCCGGGCGGAAGGCGCCCGGCCGCGCCGCGCCTCCGGTGGCTGAGGCGGCGGCCCCGGCGGGGGGCTACGACCTCGTCATTCGCAACGGCCGGGTGATCGACGGCACGGGCGCGCCCGCCCGCTTGGCCGACGTCGTGGTCGCGGACGGGCGCATCGCGGCGCTCGGCGATCTTTCCGGGGTCCGCGCCGGGCGCGAGATCGACGCCCGCGACCGCATCGTCGCCCCCGGCTTCATCGACGCCCATACCCATGACGACGGCGCGCTGCTCGCCACGCCCGAGATGGCCGCCAAGATCAGCCAGGGCGTGACCACGGTGATCGCCGGCAACTGCGGGGTGAGCCTCGCGCCCCTCGACCTCGCCGCGCGGGGGCTCGACGGCCCGCCGCCGCCGCTCGATCTTCTGGGCGAGACCGGGCTGTTCCGGTTTCCCGATTTCGCGGGCTATCTCGACGCGCTCGACGGCGCGCCGGCGGCGGTCAACGCGGCGTTCCTGGTCGGCCATTCGACGCTTCGCCTGGGCGCGATGGCGCGGCTCGACCGGGGAGCCGACGCGGGCGAGATCGCGACCATGCGCGCGACGCTCGACGCGGCGCTCGAGATCGGCGCGCTCGGCCTCTCCAGCGGGCTGTTCTACGCCCCCGCGAAGGCCGCGCCGACCGACGAGGTGATCGCGCTCGCCGCCGGCATGGCGGGCACGGGCGCGATCTACGCCACCCATATGCGCGACGAGGGCGACCATGTGATCCCGGCGCTCGACGAAGCCTTCGCCATCGGCCGCGCGGCCGGCGTGCCGGTGGTGATCTCGCATCACAAGGTCCTGGGGGTCGAGAACTTCGGCCGCACCCGCGAGACCTTGGCGCTGATCGAGCGCGCCGCGCGCGCCCAGACCGTGGGCTTCGATGTCTATCCCTATATCGCGTCCTCGACCGTGCTCAACGCCGAAAGCGTCGCCCAGGCCGCGCGCACGGTCATCACCTGGTCGCGCGCGCGCCCCGAGTTCGCGGGTCGCGACCTCGACGCGGCGGCGGCGGCGCTCGGGTGTCCGCGCGACCAGGCGATCGACCGGCTCCAGCCCGCGGGCGCGGTCTATTTCGCGATGGACGAGGACGACGTGCGCCGAGTGCTGTCGTGCCCCCGCGCCATGATCGGCTCCGACGGGCTGCCGTTCGACGAGCGCCCGCACCCGCGCCTCTGGGGCACGTTCCCCCGGGTGCTCGGCCATTACGCGCGCGAGGTCGGGCTGTTTTCGCTCGAGGAAGCGATCCACCGAATGACCGGCCTGCCGGCGGCGACCTTCGGGCTCGCGGGGCGCGGCGCGGTCGCCCCCGGCGCGGCGGCCGATCTGGTGGTGTTCGACCCCGAGACCGTGATCGACCGCGCGAGCTTCGAGGAGCCGATCCGCGCCGCCGCCGGGATCGCGCTCGTGATCGTCAACGGAACGCCCGTCTGGCAAGACGGCGCCCCGTCCGGCGCGCGCCCCGGCCGGGTCCTCCGCCGTGGCGCCGAGGGCGTTGCTTAACGGCCTTTCCCGGCCTTCGCCCGCGCCGCCTCGCGAATCGCCGATAGCGTGGTTTGCGTGGTGATCGCTTCCGGCTCAATGCGCAGCTCGATCACCGCGATTCGCCCGGCGTCGAGCGCGCGCGCGAAGGCGGGGGCGAATTCGGCGGTCTCGGCCACGGTCTCGCCATGGGCGCCGAAGGCGCGGGCGTAGGCCACGAAGTCCGGGTTGACGAGATCGGTCGCGATCACCCGGTCCGGATAGGTGCGCTCCTGGTGCATGCGGATGGTGCCGAACATGCCGTTGTTGACCACCAGGACGATGGGCGCGATGTCGTGGCGAAGGGCGGTCGCGATCTCCTGGCCGGTCATCATCATGCCGCCGTCGCCGACCAGCGCGATCACCGGCCGGTCGGGCACGGCGGCCTTGGCGGCGATCGCCGCAGGCACGCCGTAGCCCATGGCCCCGCAGGTCGGCCCCAACTGGCTGCGGAAGCGCGTGTAGCGATAGAAGCGGTGCCCCCAGCCGGCGAAGTTGCCGGCGTCGGTGGCGATGATCGCCGCGCCGTCGGTCATCTCGCGCAGGGTCCGAATGATCCGCGCGAGGTCGAGCGCGCCGGGCATGGGCGGGGGCTCGATCCAGGCGAGGTAGTCGGCCCGCGCGGCCGCGCGCCAGTCCTCCCAGGGCGGGCTCTCGATCGCCGCGAGCGCGCGCGCGGCGGCGGCGAACGCGCCCGGACCGGCGCAGATCGCGAGGTCGGGCCGGTAGACCCGGCCGAGCTCGTCCGGGTCGGGATGGACGTGGATCAGCGCGACCTCGGGATCGGGGGGCGCGGGCAGGGTGTAGCCCTGGGTGGTCATCTCGCCGAGCCGCGCGCCGACGGCGAGCAGAAGATCGGCCTCCTCGATGCGCGCCGCGAGCGCCGGGTTGATGCCGAGCCCGACGTCGCCCGCCCAGCAGTCGTGATCGTTGTCGAACAAATCCTGGCGGCGGAACGCGGCGCCCACGGGCAGCCGGTTGGCCTCGGCGAAGGCTTGCGCGTCCGCGACCGCCTCGGCGTTCCAGCCGCCGCCGCCGAGAAGGACGAACGGACGTTTCGCGCGTTCCAGACGCGCGCGCAGATCCGCCATCGCCGCCGCGCCCGGATGGGGACGGACCACCGTGTGCGGGCGCGTGTCGGCGACGCTTGCGGTCTCGCGCAGCATGTCGGTGGGCAGGCCGAGGACCACCGGCCCCGGCCGCCCGGCGAGCGCGGTATGAAAGGCGCGGCTCAGCATTTCGGGAATCCGCGCGGGATCGTCGATCCGGGCGGCCCATTTGGCGTCGCCCGCGAACATCTGCGCAACATCGATCTCCTGGAACGCCTCGCGACCCAGCATGCCGCGATCGACCTGGCCGACGAACAAGATCATGGGCGTCGAATCCTGGGCCGCCGTATGCACGCCGATCGAGGCGTTGCACGCCCCCGGCCCCCGGGTGACGAAGCAGATCCCGGGCCGGCCCGTGAGCTTGCCATGGGCCTCGGCCATGAAGGCGGCGCCGCTCTCCTGGCGGCAGACGATCAGCCGGATCGCCTCGCGCGCGCCGTAGAGCGCGTCGAGCTCCGCGAGATAGCTCTCGCCCGGAACGCAGAACGCGGTGTCGACCCCGTGTCCGCGCAGGGCATCGACCAGAATCTCGCCGCCCGTGCGCGGCTTCGGCGCGGTGGTCATCTCCGCATCCTCCCTCGGATTGGTCGTCGCGACGGAACGCCGCAATCCTTCATAGCGCCGCCCGGGGGCGCGCGCTAGGCCGACATCGGAGAATTTTCGCGCCCCAGGCCGGGGAAGGGCCGAATCGCCGTCGCGCCGACTTCGGCCGGCGCCGCGACGCCGCGCCCGCGCGTCCATCCCGGTGGTTTTCGCGCCGCGCCCCTGCATTCTCGGATCCATGGGAAATAACCCTTCGATATCGCGGCGGATGAACGGCGTTCACCATATAGTAGCTTGAAACCGCGCGGAAAAACTTTCGAGGAAGCGCCCAATATTGGGAAATATCCCAATTCCCTCATCGCAAGCCGGGAATGCGGCGTGGCCCGGGACCCTCTGGAGGGGGGGGCTTCACGCATTGCGGTCTTTACGCGCGGCGGCGGCGGGTTTACCGGGCGTTAGGGGAGGAGCGTTATGGTTTCGGCTTCTTCGAGCGACGCGGGATGCGGGAAGCGATGAGCGAGCGGAGCGAGGACATGGGCGCGGCCGAGGCCGCCTCGGCGTCGGTTGCGATTTCGGAGACCCTTTCGGGCACTCTTTCGGATTGGGCGCTCGACGCCGGTTCCGGGACGCGCCCGGCCACCGCCACGCCGAGGCGCCACGCCGGGCGGCGGCTGGTCGCCGAGGCGCCGCTCGGGCTGCGTCGGGCGGAGAGCGCCGCGCCGACCGCCTCGCGCCGCCGCGGGAGCGGACGCGTGTTCGCCATGCTCGACGCATCGCTTCGAAAGCTCGCCCGACCGCTCGCCCAGGCCCTTCGGGACGCGCCGCCCGAGCGCCGCGAGCCGCGCCTGCGCGCCGACTGAGCGCGCGCCCGGTTTTTTTTGTCCATCCGGGATTACCGAGTGTCCTCTTAAGCTTCTTCCCGTGCTATTGTGAAGCAAAAGGAGGAAGCGATGGCCCAAGCAGGGAAGAGATTGGAGCGGAGCAAGCGCGATGCGGCGACGAAGCTCGCCGCGCACCGTTTG